>ENA-UPAD01000936-UPAD01000936.1-bioreactor-metagenome-genome-assembly--contig:-NODE-936-length-35667-cov-148.366983_pt1 | contig 35667 bp, 34 predicted proteins | sample MGYA00238179_ERZ772710 | MGnify/ENA primary metagenome ERZ772710 (study PRJEB29004, sample SAMN07631245) | bioreactor metagenome | isolation source: Switchgrass digestor | place: USA: Dartmouth...
CATGAGAATCTGGTCGCTGCATCCTCGTTATCTTGACAGCAAAGGGCTGGTGGCGCTGTGGCGGGAGGGGCTGCTCGCCAAGGCGGTATTGGAAGGAAAGACTCGCGGTTATGTCTATCATCCCCAGCTTGCACGTTTTAACGCTCAACCGGATCCTGTGGGCGCTATAAATGCCTATTTACATTTCGTGCTCCTTGAGGGTCGTGCGCGAAACTATTGCTTCGACGAGAATAAGCTGTTGCCCGTCGAAAGATGTCAGCTAATTTCCGTGACCGACGGGCAGATTTGCTACGAATGGAAGCATTTGTTGGCCAAGCTCAAGACAAGAGATATAAGTCGGTATAGCTTGCTTTGTTCAATAGAAGTTCCTGACGTTCACCCTTTGATGAAGGTCGTTCCCGGTCCCGTTGAACCCTGGGAAGCGATAAGGTGAATTGGCAAAAACTGAGTATTGTTACAACGCCATCACAACCATCCGCCAAGACGTCGTCCGGGACTGCTTCAACGCCTCCACTTTTACGAATTTCTTTGCAATTGGAATAAAACCTTTAGGCCGTACCTAGATGAAATCCGTAAATTATAATATTTTTAGCACTGTTACTTCGGTGTAATCATAGATAAGGGTTAATACATAAAGCATACATTAACACAATGCTCGAAATTAAAGCCAGTAGATAACTGTCAAATAAAAAGTGCTTATGGCGATAGTGTTAATATTCAATAAAAATGGAATTTACCCCTTTGATAGGATAGAAATCCGCCTCTGTAGATGTAACATATTGAAGCAGGATAAACTTTAAGATATTCCATAAATCGCCTCATACAGCCTTTCTCCCAGCCGAATTATTTCATCGACTTTGGCGATCTTCTCTATCCATTCCTTGGGGATGCCTTCATAGCCGTAGTATATTCCGGCCAATCCGCCGGCAAGGGCGCCAATGGTGTCCGTATCTCCACCGAGATTTACTGCCGTTATGACAGTGTCTCTGTAGGAATCGTTATTTAGGAAGCACCATAGACAGGCCTCCAGTGAATCTACGATGTAGCCGCTTGATTTTATGGAATCAATCGGCAATTTCGAGATATTAGATGCAAGGATTCTGCTAAAATGACTCAATTCCTCAATATATGGCTCTTTAGAGTAATATTTCAAAACGGCATCCTTCATTTTTTCGTAAGCAACTTCAGGGACATCGCCATTAAACAAATTGATCCCGAATTGAACGTATATTCCGCATGCCATTTGCGATCTTATATGTCCGTGTGTTATGCGCGAGACCTGGTGAGTGATTTCAAATTGCTCTTCTTTATCCATTTTCTCTACATAAAATATCAACGGCAAAATTCTCATGAGCGACCCGTTGCCGTTGCTGCGTTCATCCGTAGGTCCAGCTTCTAGGGGATCAACTCCTTTCTTTAAGCGGGAGATGGCGATTTGAGTTGTACCTCCAATATCAAAGGCCTCGCCCCATGGCGTCCAGTAACCTTCGTACATCCATTTGACGAATTTGTCAGCGATATCTCGAAGGTCAAAGCCATTGCAAAGCGATTCGGCCAAACAAAAGGTAAGAGAGCTGTCGTCTGACCACGTGCCCGGCGGCTGGTTGTGAGTTCCGTATCCCATCATGTCCTTGACGGGATTTCTTCTAAGCTTTTCCCTGGATTGAAACTCCACGGGCACGCCTAAAGCATCTCCGACGCATAATCCAAGCAAGCCGCCTATGACCTTGTCTTTTTTCATGGATGCTCACTTCCTAATTTACGATAAAGGCCAGGGTAGTCTTCGAGGTGGAAGACTTAACCCTGGCCTATTGTTGTTTATCGATCTAAAGGAACGGGCATTCTGGCTTAGAGGCGTGAAGGGACTGATCTTTCTTTTCCTCCATCCACTGATGCCTTCTTTCCTCCCTCTTGAGTACTTGCGGCTCAAGCTGCAGCCTGCTTCCTTCGAGCAACTCCGAGACGCCTCCGCCTGAAGACGTCGACTGCCTCATGCATATCTCCTTGCAGCCATGGCAGTGGGAGCTGGCGTCTTCCGGCTCGGTATATACCGTGATGGCCCCTTCGAAGTTCCTGAGCACAACCCTTCGCTCGCCCTGGGCCAGCAGGTAGTTTGGCATGAGCGGTATCTTGCCGCCTCCCCCGGGGGCATCTACAACGAAGGTGGGAACGGCCATGCCTGTCGTATGTCCGCGCAGGAATTCTATGATCTCGATGCCCTTGCCGACGGAGGTGCGAAAATGAGATATTCCTCGAGACAAATCGCATTGGTAAATGTAGTATGGACGAACCCTGTTCACCAAAAGCTTGTGAAACAGCTCCTTGAAGATGTATGGACAGTCGTTGATGCCACGAAGCAGCACGGATTGGTTGCCAAGCGGTATACCTGCGTCGGCGAGCATGTTTAAGGCTCTGGTAGAATAAGGCGTAATCTCCTTAGGATGGTTGAAGTGGACGTTGATCCACAGCGGATGAAACTGCCTTAACATGGAGACTAAAGATCTCGTGATCCTCTGGGGCATCACTGCCGGAACACGCGTCCCTATCCTTATGATCTCGACGTGAGGTATTCGGCGCAAGCTCGTCAAAAGCCACTCCAGGTTTTCGTCTTCCATGGTCAGAGGATCTCCGCCGGTGATCAGTATATCTCTAAGCACGGGGGTCCTTTCGATGTAATCTATGGCTGCCTGAATTTCCTCCCGGCTTTTCGGCCTGTCCACCTCGCCCGCAAATCGCCTCCTGGTGCAGAACCTGCAGTACATGGAGCACTGGTCGGTCACCAAAAGTATTCCCCTATCAGGATATCTGTGCACGAACCCAGGGACCGGCGCGTATCTGTCTTCCGCTAAGGGGTCGTAGAAGTCCTCTTCCGCGGTGTATCTTTCCTTGGAAGTCGGGACGGCCTGCATGCGGATGGGGCAGTTGACGTCGTTTGGATCCATCAGGGTGGCATAGTAGGGGGTGATCGCCATTCGCAGTTCCAAAAGGTCGTCGTTTAGGGCCTTTTTCTCCTCCGATGTCAATGTTATGATCTCGCTTAAAGCCTCAATATCGGTGATGCGGTTGGAGAGCTGCCAATGCCAATCGTTCCACTCTTCCGGCGTTACGTTCTTCCACAGGGATATTTCCCTATAGTCTCTCATTGCCTTCTTTGCCTCCCGAAGGATTATTTTTTGATATAAATTTATAGAAAGTTACTAAATCATCGCCTTCCCTGTAAAAGGAAGGGATGCGACCGCATACGCGGAAACCCAAGGCCTCATAAAAGGACCTTTGACCGCTGTAAGCCTTGCTGCCCGAGGTCTCCAGCCTTATGTTTGCCTTCTCCCTTTTTGCTAGGATCAGAGATTCCATTCTGTTCACCAAGCGTCTGCCGATTCCCTTGCCCTGATATGAAGGGGATACGACGATCCAATAGAGGTCATAAGTGAACTCGGTCATAGGCGTTTTGCCGTATATCAAAAAGGCGACGTCTTCCCCCTTGTCCTGTTCGGCAAGCAGTATATAGCCTTCCTCGCTTTGCTCGACGAGGCAGTCTTGAAGCACCTCTTCGAGCACTCCTATCTCTGCCTCGTTGAATGCCTTAGTAGCCCGCGCTATCTCTAAGTACTTCGCATACCGTCTCTCTTGCGAGTCCATGATTATCCTCCCTTAATGCTATATCGACTATGTAGGAGACGAGGGCGTCGTAAGGCAAGCCGCTTCTTTTGCATTGATTCGCAAGGCCGCTGTCGGTGTTCAAATCGGGGTTGGGGTTTACGTCGATGATGCAAATGCGCCCGTCCTTTTCCCTCATGTCGACCCGGAAATAACCCTTGCATGAAAGCGCAATACCTGCACGCCTGGCGATCCAAATCAGGTGCTGCCTCATCTCTTCTGTGATGAACTTCGGGCTTTCAGGGGTGATCTTGTAGCTTTGGCTTGACTCATCCCACTTGGATCTGTAATCCAAAAAAGGCATGATTCCCGGATAGTCCTTGTAATCTATCATCGATATGCCCAGCACTTCGTATGGCGGGTGTCCTACCAATCCCACGTTAAATTCGCGACCTTCCAAAAACTCTTCGACTATCACGCCGGCAGGAAAGGCCGACAATTTGTGCGGCAGGACCTCAGCAAACTGTTCCCTGGAGACGATCAGCGAATTGTCGTCAATGCCAACGCTACCGTCTTCAAAGCGCGGCTTAACGAAAGCAGGGCAGGGCAATTTATCTAAGTCGTAAAGGATTGACTTTATGCACTTGCCTCGCGGTACGGGCACGCCTTCGCTTGCCAAGAGCTGCTTTGCCAGGAATTTGTCCAAGGACGAATAAAGGGCGGTCGAGCCGTTGCCGGTAAAGGGAATGTTTAAAGATTCCAAAAACATGGCAAAGGAGACTTCCTTCATGCTGTCGTCGGAAAATCCTTCAAACAGGTTGAATATGCAGTCCGGGCCATGGCGTAATATCTTTCTTTCAAGTTTGTCCGGATCGCCAAAATCTTCTTTGACGATCTCCAGAGTATCGACGATGTAGCCGTTGGATGCTAAAGCATCAGCCACCGAGTCCCTACACCTGAGCGTATCCAACACATCTGGCCTGTCTGTATCTTCTTTGGCCGTAACAATCAATACTCTCATCACACCTCACGCTCCCTCATGAAAGAGTCGGTAGCGCTTAAAAGCAGCCTCCAGGATTTTCGATACGAGGTCGTGATAGTTGCCCCCGCTTAACGAATAAAGTATGGGTAGGTCGCTGTAATAGGGGGAAAGGCCCGGCAAGGGATTGATATCGATGACTCGAAGGATGCCTGATTCATCCATGCGCATGTCTATGCGAGCGACATCCCGAAGCTCCAGTGCGCGAAATGCATCGATCGCGACGGAAGCAGCCTGTTTGCGGACGTTCTTGTCAATGGCCTCCGGTCCTTCGTAGAGTATCTTTTCCTGCCAATCCCTTTTGTGCTCCAGCGAATACAGAAAAATACCATCATTTGAAGGCTTGCGTTCGGTTATCTTCATCATGCCGATGGCGCGGGCATCGCTACCGTTACCGATAACTCCAACGGTTATCTCAACGCCGGGTAGAAAGGCCTCAGCGACAGCTGGCTGTTTGTATCGCTCAAATATCCTTAAGACGTTTTTGCGTAGCTCCTCCGCGTTCCTGCACAGAGAGTCCTTGAACACGCCTTTGGATGAGCCTTCCCATCGCGGCTTCGCTATGTAGATTTGGCCATCCCTTTGAAATAAGTGATCTGCCTTATCCAGATCGGCTTCGTCGCGGAAAAGCGCCACAAAGGGGACGGGAACGCCCTCGTGCTTCAATACGAGGTTCGTAAGGTATTTGTCGAGCGATATGCCAAGGGATACGGGGTCTGATCCGCTGTAGGGAATGCCAAGGGATTCAAGTAGGCAAGGAATCTGAGATTCTCTTCCTCTGCCGACACCGGTTCCTTCGGCGATGTTGAAGACAAAATCAGACCTATTTGTAGTTAGCTTACGAAACAATTCTTCATTTTGCTCAAAGAGGGTCGTCTTAAAACCAAAGCTCTCAATTTCGCTAGCCAGGGCATCTACGGTGCTCTGAGAGTCGTACTCTTCGTACAGATCATCGGGATCACCTTCGGAGGTAGGTTTTCTTAAATTGAAGATAATGCCGATGACCCTAACTGGTAGGGGTACCTCTTGACTCGATTCTTTATCATCCATCCTTTAAATTCACCTCTTCTTGAGGTTTAAGGTACAGCCCCTTAAAGGGACTGCTAAAAAGCTTGAGATCTCATTATTGTAAAGTTTTATGAAACTGTTCCTTTTCAAGACCGCCTCCTTCGTCGGTTTTATGAATAATTTCTTTGAAACAAAATTATAATAAAAGATGTTAAAATATACAAGGCGAATCTCAAGTAAAAAATTCCCTCGCTTTTGAGGGAACATGCCGTATTTAGCGATATATTTGTTTTTCAGCGAGCATTATAGAACCTAATTTCAAAATTTGCAACGGGTTTTTAGGAGGATTTTATGGAAGAATCGAGGATAATAAATGTAAGATCGTTCTTCGATGTGGCAGTTGCGACGAAGGCCTTTGCCATAGCTTCGTCAAAACCTGTCGCCTTGTTGCCCATAGGTCCTCAGGGGTGCGGAAAGACCACCCTTGGGTTGTATCTGGCTTGCAGGCTTCGCGATTATGAGGTAATTTCCCAAGACGAGATTAGAAAGGCCATGTTTCGCGAGCTGTACCCGCAAGTGGGCGACGTTGGCTTCGATAAGATATACGAAGCCCTTAAGCCGAAGGAACCTCATGTTCGAAGTAAGGCCATAGAGATGTTAAAGTCAAGCACCAAGCGCGTAGTTTACGTGGATAGGATGAACTTAACGAGCCTGTCCAGGGCCGACTTCATCCTGCCTTCAAGGTTCAACGTGGCCATATTTTTTGCGCTGCCGTTGGAAGAGATCTTACATAGGCATAAAAACAGGCCGGATAAGGCCTTAGCCATCCCTGACCACGTGGTCATAAGCTGCTTCAGCAAGGTCGAATTTCCAAGACGAGACGAGTTTGACGCCATCGTGATCATAAGACAGAAAGTGCCAAAAGCAGGCGACCAGCCCTTTCAAAGGTCTTGAACAACGCGATAAAGCATAATGTAGAATCAGGTTTGGGGCCCATCATAGCCAAAAGGTAGTTGAATTTTACAAAGAAAAGGTAAAACTTAAGAGCTTGCAGGGCAAATACATGCCTGCCTCATGGTGTAGTTTTTCAGATCTTAGCTTTTTCTGTTTTTTGCCCTGTATCTTAATGCATATATTACTATTATTGTGCTGCAGAATAATATCAAACCAATCGAGACTGAATGAAGTGCCTCGTTTAATACATCCTTGTTGTTGCCTATGTAGTATCCTAGAAGCGCAAGGATTATCACCCATATGCCGGCCCCTAGTGACGTATAAAGGCAAAACACGTCTATCCTCATTCTCGCTATGCCGGCAGGAAGGGATATATATTGCCTGATGCCGGGCAGCAACCTCCCGACAAAGGTGCTAATGGCTCCGTGTCGCTTGAAGAAGCGTTCGGCTTTGGACAAGCTTTTTTCGCTCACGAAGAAGTACTTGCCGTATTTTATGAAGAAATACCTTCCCACCTTAAGGGCAAAATAGTAGTTGAAGATCGCCCCCAGCAAGCTTCCAAGGATGCCACATGCGATCACTGCTATAAGCGACATCTTCCCTTCCGCGGCTAGGTATCCTGCCGGCGGTATCACGACCTCGCTTGGAAAGGGGAAAAAGGATGACTCCAAGAACATCAGGGCTATTATTCCGGGATAGCCGAGATGACCTATGGTATTTACCAAGAAGTTGACGATGGACTCAAGCATTCCCCTTACCTCATTCGAGGTAATCCTCGATCCTTTGGGCGTAAAGATGTTGTAGGTATTGGCTAATGGGCCCGTTCACCTGGGATATTCGCTGGCTGCCGATCCTTCTTACGGGAAGTATTTCCTTGATGCTGCCCGTTATGAACGCCTCCTGAGCCATTGGGACCTCCGAAAGCAGCGGGCAACGCATCTCGACGGCTAATCCCGCTTCCCTGGCAAGCTTTATTACGATTTGGCGCATCACACCGTCTAAAACCCTTTCTGTCGGAGCGGTGACTATCTTGCCGTCGATCACCATGAAAAAGCTGCTGCTTGAGGACTCCGTTATTTCTCCCGCGGGGCAGTATAAGGCCTCCATGGCATCCTTGTCCTGTCTTCGTCCTATGTAGGCGGGCAGGTAGAATATGCTTTTAATGTGCGGGAACGGCCTTTCCATGTCGATAGGATGTAACACCACTCCATTGACGTAATCTTCCTTTGGGGCTTTCTCCAAGGGCTCAAAGATTATGAAATACCTTGGGTGCGGGAATATGCCGTCAGCAAAGACATCTCCGCCGGTGACATACACCCGCATTTGAACCTCGCCTTCCATCCTGTCTATGCCCTCGCGGATAATCTCGGCAAGTCGCTTCTTGCCCACGGGCAGTTCGATACCTATGGATTTGGCGGACTCCTCTAACCTTTTCAAGTGGATCGACAAGGCATGCGGCCTTTTTCTGTATGTCCTTATTGTGTCGAAAACTCCGACTCCCCTCTGTATCATCAAGTCGCTCACTGGCAAACTCATTTCTTCAATGGATTTAAATTCGTCACTGTAATAACACAGCTTCAATTCTATTCCCCTCTTTTGCATGCGATATAATTGGGTTATCCTTGCCAAAGGCTATTGTAGCTAATAACGGCCCTTTTGAACATCGCCAAAAGGTCATGATTTGGAGCATCTGGCGACTTTTTTAGCAAACTTTATTATAATATATAGATCGTAGTTCCTTTGATTCTACCAAATTTGAAGGAGGGAGCAGAGAAATGACCGTAGTTTATGTAAATGGCGAGTTTTTGCCCAAAGAAGAAGCCAAGGTATCCGTATTTGACCATGGATTTTTGTATGGTGATGGAGTGTTTGAGGGCATAAGGGCTTATGCCGGTCGGATATTCAGGCTGGAGGAACACATCGACAGGTTGTACGATTCGGCAAAGGCAATATGGTTGGACATCCCCATATCGAAAAAGGAAATGATGGAAGTCTGTGCCGAGACCTGCAGGAGAAACCAGCTCAAGGATGCCTATATAAGGCTAGTCGTGAGCAGGGGCGTAGGAGACCTGGGACTGGATCCTAGGAATTGCAAAAAGACCACTATAGTATGCATAGCCGATCAAATTGCCCTTTACCCCGAGGAATTTTACAAGAAAGGCCTCAAAGCCGCGACAGCCGCGACTAGAAAAAACTATGGCGAGGTGCTTCCTCCTCAAGTTAAGACCTGCAACTACCTGCCTAACATAATGGCCAAGATAGAGTCCGTAGTTGCCGGCGCACAGGAGTGCTTCTGCATGAGCCGCGAAGGATATTTGACAGAAGGCTCCGGCGACAACGTCTTTTTGGTCAAAAAGGGCGTTGTAAAGACGCCTCATCCGGCGACGGGAATATTGATAGGCGTCACGAGGAATGCCATCATAGAGCTGGCGAAGAAGTTGGGCTATCCCGTCGAAGAGACCTTCCTTACGAGATATGACGTCTACACTGCCGACGAGGCCTTTGTGACCGGAACCGCTGCAGAAATGGTCGCCGTAGTCGAGGTTGACGGCAGAAAGATCGGCGACGGCAAACCCGGGCCTGTTACCGAAAAGCTCAGAGAGGAATTTCGCAAACTGGTGCTCTCGGAAGGATATCCCATATACAAGTAAACCGTAGGCGCTTAAAGCAGGCAAGGCTCCCCGCCGGGTGGCCTTGCCTTTTTGGCGAGAGAGGGGGATGGTTTTGGCCTTCAATATATTAGTAATAAATCCTGGGTCCACTAGCACGAAGATAGCCTGGTATGAGGATGATTTGGAAGTATGGAGAAAGAGCATATCCCACCGTCCCGAAGAGCTATCCCGCTTTGAGAATGTGATACAACAGCTGGATTATAGGTTGGATGCCGTTGAAAAGGCCGTCACAGAAATGGGGTATTCCTACGACAATCTCGATGCCGTGATAGGGCGTGGAGGCATAGTGGATCCACCCATGCCGGGAGGAGTTTACGAGGTTGACGACGTGCTGATTGAGTACTTGAGGCGGTGTAAGCCCTGGGAACACGCCTCAAACCTTGGTGGCCTTATGGCGAGCGCTATAGCGCGGCCAAGGAAAATTCCTGCCTTCATAGCGGATTCCGTGGCGACCGATGAACTTGACGATATCGCCCGGATTACCGGCTTGCCTGAGCTTCCCAAGTATTCGTTGGCTCATACCTTGAATGTCAAGTCCGTTGCGCGCAAGGCGGCCAAGGAATTGGGCGGCGATTGGCGAAAATTTCGATTTATAGTTGCCCATTTGGGCGGAGGCTTTACCATATGCGCCCATAAGGACGGCAGGATGGTTGACTTGAATAATGCAAACGAAAACGGACCCTTTTCACCGGAACGTGCCGGAACGGTACCGACAGGTGATCTGGTAAGGCTGTGCTATAGCGGCAAGTATAACGTGAAGGAGCTTCGCAGAAAATTAGCCGGAGGCTCGGGATTTGTGGGGTATTTAGGGACCAACGATGTCCGAGAGGTCAAAAAACTCATCGCCCAAGGCGACGAAAGGGCCAGCCTAATCTTTCGGGCCATGGCCTGGCAGGTCTCCAAGGAGATCGCTTCCTATTCCGCTGTGCTTGAGGGCAAGGTGGACGCCATTATCCTGACCGGGGGCGTAGCTTACGATGAGGACTTCGTAGCCATGGTCACCGAAAGAGTTCAGTGGATAGCGCCAGTACTGGTATACCCGGGGGAAAACGAGATGAAGTCGTTGGCTGAAAATGCCCTAAGGGTCTTAAGGGGCGAAGAAAAAGCTGCCTCCTACGCTCAAGTTGTGGAAAATTACAGCAAGAAGGAGGTGGTCTAATGTCGTTTAAAGATCTGAACTTTTTGTTCGAAAGGGCTCAAAGTGGCAAGGTGATGAAGATTGTCATCGCTGCTGCCGAAGACGGTGAGGTGTTGGAAGCCGTCAAGCAGGCCAGCAGCGAGGGAATCGTCGACGCGGTGTTGGTCGGTGATCCCAATAAAATATCCGAAGTTGCCAAAAGCAGGAACATCGACGTCTCCTCCTTTGAGGTTATTCCTGCTACAAGCGATGAAGAAGCGGCGATGAAAGCAGTTCAGGCCGTATCCTCCGGCAAGGGAGATCTATTGATGAAGGGATTCATAAAGACGTCTACCCTTCTTAAAGCGGTCTTGAATAAGGAGTGGGGCCTTAGGACCGGCAATTTGCTGTCTCACCTGTTCTTGTTTGAGGTACCAAGGCTAGGCAAAGTGATAGGATTGACGGATGGTGGGCTAAACACTTATCCGGGGCTTCAGGAAAAGGTAGCCATAGTGAACAACGCGGTTTCCTGTTATCATGCCTTGGGGGTTGACACTCCCAAGGTCGCGGCATTGGCCGCCGTCGAGGTGGTCAACCCCGACATGCCCTGCACCTTGGACGCTGCAGCGTTGGTTCAGATGAACAGGCGAAACCAGATAAAGGGATGTATCATAGACGGTCCTTTGGCGCTGGATAATGCCTTGAGCGTAGAGGCGGCAAAGCACAAGGGGATTGTCTCGGAGGTGGCAGGCTCCCCCGATATACTGCTTGTTCCGGATATAGAGGCCGGCAATCTCCTTGGAAAGGTAATCTTGTTCATGGCAAACGGTGCGGGTGCGGGCGTCGTGTTGGGCGCAAAGGTTCCGGTGGTGCTGACCAGCCGTGGAGATACTGCCAGGACGAAGGCGCTGTCAATAGCCTTGGGTGCGGTCTTGGCTAAAAATTAAGCATAAATAGGGGGTTTGTCGAGTTGAAACAGTTACGTTCTCTAACAGAGCTTTTGTCCTATGCGAGGGAAGTAGGTCCCAAAAGGGTAAGTGTTGCTTTGGCCGAGGACAGCGAGGTCTTGGAGGCTGTCGATCATGCCCGCAAAGAGGGCATCGCGGATTGCATACTTGTCGGAAATACCGACAAGATGAAGAGCATTGCCGAAGAGATTGGGGTCGACCTTTCTAAGTTCCAGCTGGAAGACGTTCGCGGCAGCGAAGAAAGTGTTGCCCTTGCGGCAGTGGAGATAGTTTCATCCGGCAAGGCCGATATACTCATGAAGGGCATGATATCGACTGCCAATTTCTTAAGAGGCGTGTTGAACAAGGAAAAGGGATTGAGGACCGGCTCACTGCTTTCGCACGTTTATATCCATGAGGTTGAAGGTCTGGATCGCATTCTTTTTGTTTGCGACCCGGCATTCAACATAGCTCCCGACCTTAACGCCAAGGTCAAGATCGTCGAAAACACCGTGGAGTTGGCCAAGTCCTTTGGAGTAGAAACTCCCAAGGTCGCGGCATTGGCCGCCGTCGAGGTGGTCAACCCCGACATGCCCTGCACCTTGGACGCTGCAGCGTTGGTTCAGATGAACAGGCGAAACCAGATAAAGGGATGTATCATAGACGGTCCTTTGGCGCTGGATAATGCCTTGAGCGTAGAGGCGGCAAAGCACAAGGGGATTGTCTCGGAGGTGGCAGGGCATGCCGAAGTCTTATTGGTTCCCGACATCGAGGCGGGCAATATCTTCGCAAAGGGGATAGTTTACCTGACGAAGAACAGAACGGCAGGCTTGGTCTTGGGGGCTAAAGCGCCGATAGTACTTACAAGCCGTGCCGACAGCGCTGAGACGAAGCTGTTGTCCATAGCCTCTGCTGTGGCATTGGCTGCCTATAAAGGTCGAAAATAGGGGGACGTGACGTGATGGGATTGCCTAGGATATTGGCCATCAACCCGGGGTCGACGAGCACTAAAATTGCATACTTCGAAGGAGATAGGGAGTGCTGGCGTGATACCCAGAGATATGACATAGATGTGTTGAAAAATTTTAGCAACATAATAGAGCAAGAAGGCTTTAGGTTAGAGGAGATAAAGAGAGCACTTCGTGCGCATGGCACTAAGCTCGAGGATATAGACGCTTTTGTGGGGCGTGGCGGCCTGCTACACCCCATTCCTGCGGGGACGTATCGCATTAACGATCTCATGCTAGAGGAGATGCGCGCCTGCAAATATGGCGTCCATGCCAGCAACTTAGGGGCAATACTTGCCCACAGGTTAGCCAAAGAAGCCGGTGGAAAGCCCTGCTTCATAGTTGACCCTGTCGTGGTCGATGAGCTGTGCGATGAGGCCAGGATATCGGGTTTTCCCGAGATAGAGAGGAAATCCATATTCCATGCCCTGAACCAAAAGGCTACCGCCAGAAGGGTAGCCAAGGAGCTGGGGAAAAAGTACGAGGAGCTTAGGCTTGTAGTCGCCCATCTGGGCGGTGGCATCTCTGTAGGTGCACACCTGTACGGCAAAGTGGTCGATGTAAATAACGCCTTAGATGGCGAGGGTCCTTTTTCGCCCGAACGCTCTGGAACGCTGCCTGCCGGTCAGTTGGTGAATTACTGTTACAGCGGCAAGGTAACGTTGGATGAGATGCTGAAGAAATTGGTGGGCCAGGGGGGCATGGTCGCTCATCTCGGCACTAACGACGTGCGCGAGGTGGAAAAAAGGATAGCTGCCGGAGACAAAAAGGCCGAGTTGGTCTATAATGCCATGGCATACCAAGTTGCTAAGGCTATAGCAGAGTACTCAGCAGTGCTCTCGGGGCAGGTAGACGCGATAGTCATAACCGGAAGCATCGCCTACAGCGATCGCTTCGTCGACCTGGTAACCAGGCGCGTGAGCTTTATAGCTCCTATATTCGTATATCCGGGCGAGGACGAGATGCTCGCCTTGGCACAAGGAGCCTTAAGGGTATTGACGGGCGAGGAAGAAGCAAAAGAGTATGCCTACTAGTGCTGAAAATACTTAGGAGGGCTGGACCATGCCAGCCATGGTGAAGTTTTTGGCCGTGATGTTGATGTATTCCTTTATATTTCCAAAGGCCTACGTTGCCGTGATCCCACGAAGCGTCCTTTGGCTTAAAAAGCACTTTTATGACGAAGTGCCTGCGGATGTAAAGTGGGCTGTGACGTATCAAAAGTTCTTGCTGGGGTTGCTGTTTGTATTTGAGGTGTTCATTCAATCTTCCTGGTCTGCATGGGTTGCATATAAGATCTTCGAATACTCGACGCAATCGGAGCTGCATGGATGGGCTTATATGGGGTTGGGCTTCATCTGTGGAGAGGGAGCGCTTGGCTATATTGCCAGAAAAGAAGAAGCGATAGACCTTTGGGTTGCCTTAAGGTCGATAATTCCGATGGGGTTACTTGCGGAATTCATCATTAACCCGCGATTTTTGGATACACTTTTTGGCTGGCTGGTACGGATTACCCTTTAAGCTAGAAAGCGACGTAAGCTCCACATTTGATCCGTGGGCTTACGTCGCTCTTTTATCGCTGCTTGTTTGTCGCAAAAATGTTTATTTTATCAAGCTTTTTAGGACGTTTAAGGCAGCATCGTAGTCCGGCTGATGTGTCGCTTCTGGCACTATCTGTAGGTACCGTATGGTATCGTCCTTGTCCACTATGAACACGGCTCTTGCAAGGAGCCTGAGCTCTTTCATCAAAACCCCCCAATTGGTCCCAAAGGAGGCATCCCGATGATCGGATAGCGCGATGACCTTCTTTATGTTGCCGCTGGTGCAGAACCTCTTTATCGCAAAGGGTAAGTCCATGGATATGTTTAATACCACTACGTCTTCTGGCAGTGACGTGGCCTCATCTTCGAACTTGTGGGCCTGCATGTCGCATACCGGAGTATCCAACGAAGGCGTGACGGATATGTCCTTGATCTTGTTTGCAAAGTCCGATTTTTTGACCTCTCGCATGTCTTGATCCAAGACAACAAAATCCGGGGCTTTATCCCCAACCTTTAATTCGGGACCTATCAAGGTCACGGGATTGCCGTGCATGGTGACTATTCCCTTTCTCTCCAATTGAATCACCTCCACGTTATGTGAATTCCAATTCAAGTTAAATTATAAAGGTTTTTAATTAAATGGTCCAGGCACATTTCTTGCATACCCACTTGACGAAAGCGCAGGACTTAGGTTAAATTTAAATTCAGAATTAAGCTTAGGAGCAAGGGAGATAGAAATGGGTAAGAAGAGCTTGTTTTTCGGCGTTTGTTGTTGTCGGTGGATCGCTTTCTGATCTACCGCGGCGTGGTGGCCGCGGCAATATGAGCGCTGTGGCCAAAGCCGAAGACAAGCTTTAATTAATATTACAAAGATAGATAGACCTGTATAAGAGGGCTTTCGCGCCATAGCGAAAGCCCTCTTAATTTTTGAGTTTACAGGAGGTATTGACAGACGATGGGGAAGATATGGCAAACCGTAAAATCTGATTTTCAGGCTGTTAAGGATAGAGACCCCGCCATACCCGACGGACTTAGAGGATTCTTTGAGGTTATCTTGTGCACGCCGGGCTTTCAGGCGATACTTGCGCATAGGTTAATACATTTTTTACATACAAGACTTCGCATACCCATCTTGCCCAGGTTTTTGGGGTTGATCGTTCGCTGGTGGACCGGAATAGAGATACATCCGGGAGCACAAATAGGTAAAGGGGTATTTATAGACCATGGCATGGGAGTGGTGATAGGCGAGACCGCCATCGTGAAGGACAACGTAACGTTATTTCATGGAGTAACGCTGGGCGGTACCGGCAAGGAAAAGGGGAAACGCCACCCCACCGTCGAGGAGGGAGCCTTCATAGGTGCGGGAGCTAAAATACTTGGGAATATAACTATCGGCAAAAATTCCAAGATCGGTGCCGGCAGCGTGGTCGTAAAGGATGTTCCGCCGGACAGCACTGTCGTTGGAATTCCTGCCTTCATGGTCAAGCATAAGGGATTTAAACTGCGCGAAGCCACGGCTAATGCCCAGTTGACGAATACCATTTTGAGGCGCATAGAGGAGTTGGAACAGGAGCTGAAGCTGTTGAAAGAGGAGCTTAGAAATGTGCAAGATCAGCTCGGCATACAAAATAAACAGGAGGTTGCATGATGATATCAGTGGATGATGTTTTCTTGAGAAAGTTAATCGGCCGCACCCCTTCAGTTAAATTATCGCACGTCAAGGGGAATGTACTTTTGAAGCTTGAGGGCAGCAACGTGGGAGGGTCCATAAAGGACAGGGCTGTATGGGGAATGCTCAAGCATTTTGAGCGTTCCGGGAAACTGAAAGAAAATGCCGTCATCGTTGAACCAACCTCGGGCAATACAGGTATCGCCCTGGCTATGTTTGGAGCTGCCTTGAACCTCCAAGTCATACTGACCATGCCTGAATCCATGTCCCTGGAAAGGAGGGCAACTTTAGCCGCCTACGGAGCAAAACTAGAGCTGACGCCTGCGTCAGAGGGCATGGCAGGAGCCATAAGGAGGGCCGAAGAGATAGTGAAAGAACTTCCCGGCGCAGTCATGCTCGACCAGTTCTCAAATCCCGGCAATCCCTGGGCCCACATGGTTACGACCGCGCCGGAAATAATCATGGAAACGGAGGGCCGGGAGATAGCGGCCTTTGTGGCTGGAGTAGGGACGGGAGGCACTTTGACGGGTATCGGCAAGGTATTAAAGAAGGTATTTCCTGACATACAGGTCATTGCCGTAGAACCCGCCGGATCCTCTGTACTAAGCGGAGGTTGTAGCGGTCCTCACTTAATACAGGGCATAGGAGCCGGCTTCGTGCCTAAAAATCTGGACCTCTCTCTAGTTGATAGGGTCATAAAGGTTTCAGATGAGGATGCCTTGGAGATGACGAGATATTTAGCGCGAAGCAAAGGCCTGTTTTTGGGCATCTCCAGCGGTGCCAACGTCTGGGCGGCAATGGATGTCTTAAAAGGTCTGAAGGAAGGTTCTATTGTGGCGACCGTTGCACCCGATAGAGGCGACAAGTATTTGAGCACTCCCGCGTATAGGGGATGAAATAATTAGGTTGCACTAAAATATGCGTTTCACTTGCACGGGGAATATATATTTGTTATATTGAGTGCAGTATGCATGTATATACAATTCATGCCTTTCGGTCAATTGAAATTAATTTTTCTACAAGGGGGTCTTATGGTAAATGGAGAGAATCAAGATGAGAGACGTAATCGTGACCGGCTTTGCCTTGTTTGCCATGTTTTTTGGGGCGGGTAACCTCATCTTTCCGCCGTATCTCGGGTCTTTATACGGGACAAAGTGGATAATTGCGATGTTGGGCTTCTGCATCACTGGCATAGGTCTTCCCTTATTGGGAGTCATGGTCATGTCGCAATACGATGGTTCCTTCGAAAAGTTTGCGGGCAAAGGCGGCAAGATGTTCAGTCTCTTGCTGGGAAGTTTGGTGGTCCTCTGCATCGGCCCGCTTCTTGCCATTCCACGTACCGGCGCGACTACCTTTGAGATCGCCATAAAACCATTTTTCCCCGGCATAAATCCATATATTCCGATCATCGGTTATTTTGCATTGACGTTTTATTTCTCCATGAGGCAGTCCTCGGTTATAGATGTAATAGGAAAGATACTGACACCTGGCCTGCTCATTTTATTGCTTTTCATCATAATCGCAGGAGTTCTCCACCCCATAAGCGCACCTTTGTCTCCTAAAGTTTTGAATAACCCGTTCACCTCTTGTTTCGTCGAAGGATACCAAACTATGGACGCCTTGGCAGCTGTCATATTTGCGGGAATCATAGTACAAAGCATAAAGGCAAAAGGTTATGGCGTCGGTTCATCCACCAAGATCACTATCTTATCGGGCATGATAGCAGCTTTGGGGCTTTTAGTAGTATACGGCGGATTGATGTACCTTGGAGCGACGGTGTCCTTTATGCCCAAGGATGTATCCAGGACTACCTTGCTTATCACGATAGTGGCTGAAATTGCGGGCGATTTTGGGCTGGTGGCTTTGGGCATAGCGGTAGCTCTTGCCTGCTTGACGACGGCCGTGGGGTTGACTGCTGCAACTGGCGAGTTTTTCAGCAAGCTGTCGGGAAATAGGGTAACCTACCTTCAGGTGGTAATCATGTCTACAATTTTTAGTGCTTTATTTGCCGGCATAGGAGTAGACGGGATAATAAAGTTCGCTGTGCCAATTCTAGTGGTTGTATATCCCATCGTTATAGTCTTGTTGTTCATGAACCTGCTTTCTCCAGTGTTTAACGACTCCTGCAGATATGCCTATATCGCTGCCCTGGCTGGCACCTTGCTGGTAAGCCTGCATGACGGCCTTTCTGCGATAGGCGTTAACTTCTCCTTCTGGGAAGACATGATTTCCCTGATACCTCTTGTAGGTGACGGATTCGGTTGGTTGGTATCCGCTACGTTAGGATTTTCGATAGGCTTGATCATAGACAGGATTGTCTTGGCCATAAAAGGTTCCGAAAGCTGTGCCTAAAATGCCGAAAAATTGAATAGCCACTCACAAACAAACTCCCAAGGATAGAATCTTTGGGGGTTTGTTTGTGAGTGGAGATAAGTATCTCTAAAGTAAGGAGTGAGTTTTTTGGCTGAAAGGGAGCAGTTGGCAACAAGGTTGGGTTTCATCCTCGTGTCTGCTGGTTGTGCGGTTGGCTTGGGTAACGTATGGAGGTTTCCCTACATTACGGGTCGTTACGGCGGGGCGATATTCGTGCTTTTTTACGTCATCTTTCTCATGGTCATGGGGCTTCCAATCATGGTGTGCGAGTATTCAATGGGACGGGCAAGCAGAAGGAACTTGGCTGGAGCAATGCTGACACTTGAGCCTGCAGGTACAAAGTGGCATATCTATGGCTACGTGGGCGTTTTGGGCAATTTAATCTTGATGATGTTTTATACGACTGTTTCGGGATGGGGTATGGCTTATATCTATTATTCAGCCGCAGGCCGTCTTTCAGGGCTCACACCGCAGGAGGTAGGAGCCTTCTTTAACTCCTTTATCTCAAATGTCCCGGAAGTGACCATCTGGATGGCCTTGACGGTGGTATTGGGTTTTATGGTGTGTTCGATAGGATTGCAGGCAGGAGTAGAGCGGGCAAGCAAAGTATTGATGTCAGGCCTTTTCCTGCTCTTGATAGTTCTCATTGTGCGTTCTGTTACGCTGCCAGGCGCAGAAAAAGGACTGGCTTTTTATCTTAAGCCGGATTTTTCCAAGCTGAATTGGGAAGCGGTCTATGCAGCGATGAGCCAGGCGTTCTTCTCTCTGAGCTTAGGGATAGGAAGCATGACGATTTTCGGAAGTTATCTGAGCAAGGATCGTGCCCTTATGGGCGAATCGATATACGTCATATTTTTTGGAGCCCTATCGGCCCTGATGTCTGGCTTAGTGGGGTCCCTCATATTTGTATTGTTTTGCACACTTAAGCGAGGATGGGGATGGCATAACTTTATTAGGGAGGCCAACATTGGCATAGGGCCAAAGTTTCCAGAGACTCTTAGGGGCTACATGACCCATGTATTACCCTTCGCGATCCTTTTTATATTCGTGATGGGTTATTATCAATTTTTCAGGGTGGGCTAAGGCCGGACTTATTTCCGCTATTGATGATATTTGCCGTGTGGGATATTATATAACTATATCATAAATGAAATAATTTTCCATGTGGAGGAATCTAAATGCCTGGCGTTGTCAACATACGAGTCTTGGACCGAGCAGTGGATGTCATGAACTGTCTTGCCGATATCGGACAACCTGTCGGCCTGTCGGATATTGTCGATAGGATCTCCCTGCCTAAGACCACCGTCTTTCGGATCCTGAACACCTTGGAAGGACATTCCTTGGTGGTTCGCTACAACGGCCAATACGCAATCGGGCCTGCCGTGCTCTTTTGGGCGAGCGCGTATAAGGCGCAAAATGTGCTGCTTGAGATGGCTAAGCCTTATTTAGTGGAACTTTGGGACTTCACGAGGGAGACGGTGCATCTTATATCCTTCGACGGAGAAGAGGCTTACTACATAGAAAAATTGGATACGCCTCATCCTGTCAGAATGCATTCTCGCATAGGGGCTCACTTAATCCTTTATAGCACCGCAGCAGGCAAGGCAATTTTGTCTGCCTTGACCAAGGAAGAGATTGACGAATATTTGAATAAAGTAACTCTCGTTCCTAGAACTCCCAATACCATTGTTGACAAGGAAAGGTTGCTCGAGGAGTTGTCTAAGATCCGGCAAGAAGGCTTTGCCAAGGACCTGCAGGAAAATGAAGAGGGGATTTGTTGCGTTGGTGCAGCCGTATTACAAAACGGGCGCCCAGTGGGAGCCATAAGCGTTTCCGCCCCGGCTTACAGATTCACCGCGGAAAAGATGCTTGAAGCCGGAAGGAAGGTCCAGGAAGTGGCGGCAAAGGTTTCGGAGGCGTTGAGCTCGATCCCAAGCATTCGTTAAAAGGTGGATGACAATGTCAGTATTGCGAATCACTGGAAATGATAATGTCGCAGTTGCATTGAAAGGGTTGAACATTGATGACGTCGTCGAGATCGACGGACAAAGCCTGCTTATCAAAGATGAGATACCCTCTGCTCATAAGGTGGCCATCAAGCTCATAAGGCAGGGCGAAGACGTCGTCAAGTACGGATTTTCCATTGGAAGGGCGACGCAGGAGATCCAGCCGGGGAAACATGTTCATACCCATAATCTTAAGACCAACCTGGAAGGCGTAGAAGAATATGTTTATGAACCAAAACAATATTTAAATTGTCCCGACTCTTTTGCTACACCAAATTTTAAAGCTTTCATTCGTAAAAACGGTTGTATAGGAATAAGAAACGAGATATGGATAGTACCAACGGTCGGTTGCATAAATGAAGTAGGTCACCTCATCCTGAACGAAGCCAAACGCCGTCTTAAAGGGAGCCCCTATACAAGCTTACTCGATGGCTTTAATGTAATGGCTCATCCCTTTGGTTGTTCGCAGCTGGGTGGAGATTTAGAAAAAACGCAAAAGATACTTTCATCAATTGTTAAGCATCCAAATGCAGGCGGAGTTTTGGTATTAGGATTGGGATGTGAGAACAATACCCTGGAGTCCTTTTCGGAACACCTAAATGGTATTGACGAGGAACGAGTTCGTTTCCTTATAGCACAGGAAGTAGACGATGAAGTTAATGCTGGCGCTGCGATCATTTGTGAGCTTGTCGAGAAGGCGTATTCAGACAAGCGTGAAGATGTACCACTTTCGTCTTTGGTTGTAGGATTAAAATGTGGTGGCTCTGACGGATTTTCGGGCATAACGGCCAACCCTTTGCTTGGAGCGTTTTCTGATCTCCTCATCTGCTCAGGCGGTAGCTCTGTCCTTACGGAAGTTCCGGAGATGTTCGGCGCCGAAAGGCTTTTGATGGAAAGGGCGGAAAGCGAGGAGGTCTTTCAAAAGATCGTCAAGCTGATCAACGGATTTAAAGAATATTTCATCTCCCATGGGCAGCCTGTTTACGAAAATCCATCTCCCGGCAATAAAGCAGGAGGCATAACGACCTTGGAAGAAAAATCCTTGGGTTGCGTCCAAAAGGGCGGCAGAGCGCCTGTCGTGGACGTACTATTTTATGGTGATCGCGTTAAAAAGAAGGGATTAAACCTGCTTGAAAGTCCTGGGAATGACCTTGTATCTTCAACGGCTCTTGGCGCTGCAGGATGTCATATGATCCTTTTTTCGACAGGCAGAGGTACGCCTTTCGGTACATTTGTGCCTACCATCAAGGTATCCACCAACAGCGATCTATACCGCAGAAAAGAAAGATGGATAGACTTTAACGCGGGATCACTTTTGGAAGGGGTTGCGATGGAGGAACTTTTGCGCGATTTTCTTCGTAAGGTGATAGATATTGCAAGTGGAGAGAGGACAAAAAGCGAAGAAAATGGCTTCAAGCAAATAGCCATTTGGAAGGATGGAGTAACGTTATAGTTGGGGAGAAAATGGAAGGCGGGAGATGCAATATTCTCCCGCCTCTAGTTTTAATCAATATCGAGGATCGTGCTTATTGCCCCTTTAGTTAAAAGGTTGTGTAGATATGTGGCGATTTTCTCAGCAGCCGAGGGCATTTCCAGCAAATGTTGAGCTTCTAGTTTTGGATGGGACAAAGCTTCTTTTGTGAGAGAGAGACACTGATCTAAAGTTAACGATCCATCATATTTGCCCCACGTGTTCTTCATATGCTCCAGTATCTCACGATCGTCCCTGATGGGGTACTCCTCGCCGTTGTCGCGCCTGCCGAAAAAGGCTTTCCCGTCCGCCCTGGTTATTTTATAAAAGCGCAAATACCCAGCAATTGACAAGAGAAGGCGGTTGGGTAATTTTTTGCGCATGGAGTAAAAATCGATGATGCTTGGTAGAATTCTAACGGTTAGCTTGCTAGTAGAGTTTAGGGTAATGTCGATCAAGGCATGCTTTATGAAGGGATTTTTAAACCTTTCTAGCACTTCGTGTGTGAATTCCATGATCTCCGATCTATCGCCGGGTATCGTGGGTACAACCTCTTCGAAAAGCAGGTCTTTCAAATATTTGCCTATAATGGGATGTTCTACCATTTCCTTTACGTAGTTTAATCCGGCAAGATAGGCTAAAGTAACGGTAGATGTGTGTCCCCCATTTAAGATTCGGACTTTCCTCGTTCTGTAGGGAGCAATATCGTCGGTGAAGACGACGTTTAACCCTACCCTATCTAAGGGAAGAATTTCCTTTACATAACTTGGCCCTTCTATGACCCAAAGGTGAAATAATTCGGATACCACAAGGTTTTTGTCCTCATACCCTAGTCGTTTTTCGAGGTCCTCTATCTCATCCTTTGGATAACCCGTTACAATCCTGTCTACCAGCGAACAGCAGAAAATGCATTCAGTGCTGACCCAATCGATAAACTCTCTTTCTAATCCGAAGATGTGACACAACTTCAATACGCATTGTTTTAGGGTGTCGCCATTGCGGTCTATAAGCTCGCAGGGGATAAAAATAAGTTTAGCCTTATCTTTTCCTAACGCCTTATATCGTTCATAAAGTAACCTTGTTACCTTGGCGGGGAATGAACAGGGCGGATCATCGTCAAAGCGATCATCGGGCGATATGCTTATGCCAGCTTCGGTGGTATTTGATACCACAATGCCGATATTGGGATCCTTAATTACACGAAGGACTTTGTCCCATTCGTCATTTGATTTGAGGACCTTGTCGATAGTTCCTACTATCCTTATCTCCTCTTTTGGTTGTCCCTTATATATGCCGCGGGCTATGTGTGTAAAAAGGCCATTTGCCTCATTTAACAGATCCGCCCTGCCTTCAGATGTGGATTGAATTACGACAACACGGCCGTTGAATAGGCCTTTGTTGTTTGCAATTTGCAGAAGCGAATCGACAAATGCCCTTAAGAAATTGCCTGTGCCGAATTGTAAGAGCTTTACTGGCAAATCAAGAGTTTCTTCATCGGGTAAAATTATTTCATCAGAATGTATGCTTTTTAATAGATTACGTGTAAGCTTATGCATCTTTATCCTCCGTATGTTTACGCGAATCATCATAAAACCAATTATAACATTAGCAAATATATGGTTTTATATGATTTCTCAATTTTCCTGCCCAATTAATCGTTGAATTTCAAAAGAACTTTTAAGTGATCTCCAGGATTATTAACTAACTCTAAAAATGCCTGTACACAATCTTCAAAGTTGTAAATATCAGTAACAATTTTCTCTGTGTCCACGAGTCCATCTTTTGCTAACTTTATGAGTTGTCTAAAATCGTTAGGCAGGCTATTTCTCGATCCATAAATATTTAATTCCTTTTTTACTAAAACGGACTGATTAAAAGTTACCTCTTTTGTGCCATTTCCTATGAGTATTATTTTTCCGCTAAAGGCAACTGAGTTAATAGCACTCAAAAAACTCATGGGAGCACCCACTGCTTCTACAACTACGTCCATGCCATTTCCCTCAGTGATTTCGTATATTGCTTTATCCAGATCAACTTGCGTTAAATTGAGTGTATCATTAGCCCCAAGTGCACGAGCTACCTCTAATCTAGATTGCAACATATCAGCTATATATACATCAGCACCTTTTAATTTGGCTGAAAGCATTGCAAAGATGCCGATAGCTCCTGCTCCAAATACCAGAACTTTTTCTTTCTCTTTTACGTTAGCGCGATTTACAGCATGAAATCCTATGCAAAAAGGCTCAATTTGAGCCAATATTTTTGCGTCTAACCCTTCGCCTGAATAAATACGATGAATTGGCATCGTAATATACTGAGCAAAAGAGCCATTGCGTTGTACCCCCATTGTTTCGTTATTGACACAACAATTAATATTTCCTTTCCTGCAAGGATAGCAGTGACCACAATTGAAATATGGATTTGCTGTAACTAACATTCCTTCCCTTAACCCTAAGTCATTATTTTCAATTGAAACAATCTCAGCTGAAAACTCATGACCTGGTATTCTTGGATAGGTGGCAAAAGGTTGTTTTCCTTTATATACCGCAACGTCTGATCCGCAAATTCCACAATATTTCACTTTTAACAAGGCTTCGCCTTTTTTTGGTGTAGGGATTGGTTCTTCTAGTATTTGAATATTGCCTGGAGATTTAATATAAACGACTTTCATCATATTTTCCATTTCTAGTTCATGCCTCCTGGGTAAGTAATGTACTTACACTAAATTTAGTATACAAGATTCACAATACCAGTAGATAGAATTGGTATATATGTTAATAAACATAGACAAATCGCTAATAAAATATAGAATGGCACTGCTTCTTTAATAAAGTTGCCAATGGGGCATTTGGTAATACCACATGTAACAAACATCAGCGTTCCCATAGGGGGACTTAGGGCGCCAATAGCCATGTTAAAAATAAAAACCATTGCGAAGTGAATTTCATCTATTCCGTAGGCAGAAGCCATCGGTGCAAGTAGGGGTACTAATACTATCATTGCAGCATTTCCTTCTATAAACATCCCAACAATAAGCAAAAAGATGTTTACGATGGCCAGGAAAAGGTATTTATTGCTTACATGAGTTATAACAATTTCTGTTACTATTTGAGGGATACGTTCTCTGGTTAAAATCCATGCAAAAGCTGAAGCGGCTCCAATTATAAGCATAATCGAAGTCGTGTTAATAAGAGTTTCTTTTAAGCCAATTGCAAATTCTCGCAAGCTCATTTCTCTATATAAAATTCCTAAAAGTAAGGCGTACACTATAGCGACTGCGCCTGCTTCCGTAGGAGTAAAAATTCCTAGGCGAATACCGCCAATTATAACAACTGGCAACATCAAAGGCAGTAAAGCGACTTTAATAGATCGCAAAATCTCTTTACCTGGAAGCCTTTTGTCACGTATAGGCATATAGTGACGCCGTTTTGACATGATCGAGACCAATATCATTAATGCGATGGTAAGGAGAATGCCAGGGCCCAAACCAGCAACAAAAAGTTTGCCGATAGATACATTAGCTATGGAACCATAAATGATCATTGCTATTCCTGGTGGTATTAATGGAGTTATCATTGCAGAGGTGGCAGTTACAACAGAAGAAAATTCATTGGAGTATCCCCTTTTTACCATTTCGGGAACTAACATTTTAGCTTCCATTGCTGCATCTGCAAGATTTGACCCAGATAATCCCCCCATGAGGGCAGACAGCAAGACATTTACTTGTGCGAGTGCGCCTGTCCAATGACCAGTTAAAGCCTCCGCAAATTGCAGAACTCGCTTTGTGACACCAGAGTAATTCATAAAGACCCCAGCAGCCACAAAAAATGGTATAGCTAATAAAGGAATGCTTTCTATCCCAGAAATTACACGTTGTACTATAATTTGCTGTGGAATGCCTGGTGAACTGACAAAGTAAAATAGCGATCCCGCAAGCAATGACACAAAAACTGGTACTTTTAAAAAAAGTAATAACAACATGATACCTGTAGACCAAAACACCATATCATTAATTCCCATTTTTCTATCTTCCCCTTAAAAATTTTAGATCAAATATTTGTTATTAGTTGCTGTTTTTAGCTAGACTTTTGCTAGCTTTATTCTCTAACTTTATATTTCTAGCATTTCGGCACAACACTATAATATTAGAAACAAAAAAATAGCCATAATTGACTAACATGAGTACGCATCCTAATGGAAATATAGCATAAATTAGTGCATAAGGAATGTTTAATATATTGGTTTGTCTATTTATTGATGACATTTGATATGCCAGGCGAAATCCTGCCCGTGCAAAATAACATAAAACACCTATTACAATTATTCCAATTAATATCTCAGCCAGCATCCTAAATGGTCGAGGAAGCCTATCTACTATAAACTCGATGGCAACGTGACTGCCTGTTCTAAAGGCTGCTCCACTGCTTAAAAAAACAATCCACACAAAAGAGAGCAATTGCACTTCTTCTAGCCATATAAAAGGTTGATTTATTACATATCTCATTATCACGCCAATAAATGTTACTGATACTAGCAAAATAAACATACAACTTGCCAGTAAAAGATCAAGATTCAAAATTAATTTTAAAAATATGCTCAATAATATCACCTTCTATACTTATTACTTACATGGGTGTATGTAACTATATCTAATAGCAACTTTATCATTCTAATTTCACTCTACTTACTCTTTTGAAAAGAGTAAGTAGAGTGAAACCTGTATTAATTTATCAAGTAATTATAATCAAAAACTTGGACGCCATAATGCAATAAATAATATTTTATACATCTATTTCATTGCTTTTTTAACAGTTTCATATAACCCCTTAGACCATTTACTAGTAAATTCGGGTAAAGAATAAAATGGGAGTGAAGCTTTAGCGAATTCAGCACGGTTTACATTAATTATTTTGACTCCCTCGGCTGCAAATTTTTTTAAAGTTTCATCTACTGCTTTTTGTTGCAAGTTGTTGTTATAAAGTCCAGCCTCTTCGCAGGTTTCCGTTAGCCATCTTTGCTGTGTGGGGGTTAATGAATTATATAACGCGGTTCCTGTTACTAGTGTTGTAAAATTTCTAACATGTGCTGTTAACGAAAGGTTCTTGGCTACCTCATGAAATTTCCCACCATATAATACGGGCAAAGGATTCTCAACGCCATCGATTACTCCCTGTTGTAAGGCTGTATATACTTCTCCTAGTGGCATTGGAGTAGGTGCTGCACCTAGCACCTCAAACCCTTTTATTTGTATGATGTTATTAGGCACACGAATTTTCATACCCTTTAAGTCAGAGACAGAATGAACAGCTTTTTTTGTCAATAAATGGCGATCACCATATATCCAGTTGGATGCAATAATTTTTAGGCCTTGTTTTTCTAATAAAGCGCACTGACTGTGATACCAGTCACTCTTAGTTAACTTCCAAACCTCATCCCAAGATTCGAACAGAAAAGGACCGAAAAGAATCCCAAAGTCAGGCACACCTCTATCTGCATAAAAAGCCCCATCCGCTAGTGTAACCACTGCCATCCCAGCCAGCATTTGATCTATAAGATCATTTTTTGAACCCAACTGGCTTGACGGAAAAACTTCTAGCTTCATAGTTCCACCGCTTTTTTCGTCCAAGAGCCTGGCCCATTCCCTAATGGCCAAGTCAAAAGGTTCACCTGGGTTGTTTTCGTAACCGACTTGGATTACAACTGGTTTTTGTGATGCTAACACATCGCTTTGGCAAGCTAATGTCCCCAAAACAAATCCTATTGCAAAGATAAAAATTATTTTGAACAAATACCTTCTCATTGCTCTTCCCTCCTAATATTATATTGCAATACAATTAAAGCTAACCAAAATATCTTATCTTTGCACCCTTCCGCTAACGTCTCCGCCCATGAGGCTGAATACTTCTTCCTTGGTAACCCTGTTGAAATCGCCAGGTATGGTATGCTTCAGGGCTGAAGCTGCCACCGCAAATTCCAGGGCATCCTTAGGTTCTTTGAAATGTCTTAGTCCGTATATGAGCCCAGCGCCAAAGGAGTCACCGCCTCCAACTCTATCTACGATGTCCGTGATTTGGTATTTGCGGCTCACCAGGAAGGAATTTTTCGTCGCAAGGATCGCAGACCAGTTGTTATGGTCAGCACTTACGCTTTCGCGTAGTGTCGTAGCCATGTAGCTGAGTTGAGGGTATAGCTCGAAGACCGTATTTATTATCCCCTTGTAGGCCTCGGGATCCAGAGCACCTTTTGTGACATCGATATGGGCATCGAGCCCAAGGGCCAGTTGACAGTCCTCCTCGTTAGCTATCATGACGTCAAGGTACTTAGACAACTCCCTCATGACTTCGGGTGCCTGTTTGCCCCATTTCCATAGTTTTTTCCTGTAGTTTAGATCGCATGAAACAGTTATGCCCATTTCCTTTGCCTTTTTTACGGCATCCAATGTGGCTTGGGCTGCGCCTTCTGAGACGGCTGGAGTGATGCCCGTAACGTGAAACCAGTCGGCATCTTTGAATATAACATCCCAATTCAGGTCTTCGCTCTTGATTTCGGAAAATGCGGAATGGGCGCGATCGTAGATGACTTGCGACGGTCTAAAGCATGATCCCTTTTGTGCGTAATATATGCCTATCCTTTCGCCCTTGAATATTATGTGAGACGTGTCGACACCGAAGGAGCGCAAATTCATGACGGCGGCCCGTCCGATGGGGTTACTCGGCAATGCCGTTACAAAGCTCGTACATTCGCCGTAGTTAGCTAAGGATACTGCAACGTTTGCCTCTGCTCCGCCAAAGGTAGCTTCTAAAACGGGACTTTGCAGCAAAACTTCATGATCTGGAGGTGATAGGCGAAGCATTATCTCGCCGAAGGTGACTATTTTTTTCATAATATGTGCTGCCCTCCTTAAGATTTATTTTTTTTCTTTCTGATCTCGGCTATTTTTTCCACAACTTCCTTTGCCACTCGCTTTACGGCTTCATAATCGCCCTCGACCCCAAAAGGCTTGGTAATGCCTGATCCCATGCCAACCGCAAAAGCACCAGCGCTAAACCATTTTTCTAAATTGTCGATGCTTACGCCGCCGGTCGGCATAATTTTGGCGTTGGGGATTGGTCCCAATATAGCCTTTATAAAATCTGGCCCCAGCACTTCTCCCGGGAACAGTTTTACGACGTCTACCCCAAGCTCCATGGCTCTTAACATTTCCGTGACGCTTCCCACGCCGGGCATGCAGGGCACAGAATAGCGGTTGCAAAGCTTTATGAGATCTTCATTGAGGTTAGGAGCCACGATGTACTCGGCTCCAGCTAGTATGCAGGCGCGAGCTGTTTCGGGATCCAGGACAGTACCTGCACCCAATATTAACCCCTTCGTGCCATATTCTTTGGTGAGGTCCCGCATGATATCGATGGCGTTTGGGACTGTCATTGTTATCTCTATTGCAGGGATACCTGCTTCAAATATGGCGTTGGCTAGCTTCAAGCCCTCTTCGCCATTCCTTGCACGCACAATGGCCACTATGCCCTTCTCATGAATTTTTTCCAAAATAGTATATTTCTTGATGAACAATTTAAATACCTCCTTAATTTTTTACGATATTTCATACCATGGTACATAAAACCTTATCATGAAACAACATCATGATAAATAAATTTACTATATATGTCAAGCTAAATAGGGTATTAGATAAATGATCCCAAATAGAAGTTATGTGGAGCCATTGAGCGATGAGGCATAGGAGCTGAGATGTCGCAAAATGCTTTGGGGAGGTTGGTCGACGGAATCATCGCCATTTATTTTGCTTTTATTGTGTTTCTTGAGTTAATATAAACAATAATGTTAGTTATCATTAAGTTTCGAGTGCAGGGGGTGCGTGCTTTGCTTTGGAAGATCGGGATCATAGGATTTGGAAACGTGGGCCAAGGTTTGGCTCATATATTGAATCGCAAGAAAGAGATCCTTAAACGACGATACGACTTCGAATTCATCGTAAGTTTCATAGCCGATCCCGTTCGAGGTTCGCTATACAATGAAGATGGGTTAGACTTAGATGCCATCTTGAAAGAAATGGCCCAAAAGGGGTCATTGAAGAATAGACCCGAGTTTACAGACAAGGGCACCTTGGAATTGATAGAGTTGGCAAAAGCGGATATTGTTGCCGAGGCGACAATCACCAATCTTGAAACGGGAGAACCAGGATTATCTCATATACGAAAGGCGTTATCCATCGGGTCCCACGTCGTGACGTCAAACAAGGGCCCAATAGCGTTGGCAGTAGATGAGTTGGAGCAGATTGCCAAAAACAATAACGTTTACCTAAGGTACGAAGCCGTGGTGCTTTCCGGGACGCCTTGCATAAATATGGTCATGGAATGCATGAGTGGATGCGATGTAAAATCGGTTGCAGGGATAGTAAACGGTACGACAAATTTCATCCTGAGCAAGATGGAAGAGGGATACGATTATCCCGAAGCCCTGGTCGAGGCGCAAAAGCTTGGATATGCTGAAGCCGATCCTACTTCCGATGTGGAGGGGTGGGATTCTGCCGTAAAAGCAGCCATAATGGCCAATCTCTTTTTTGGAGCTAAGATTAAGATCACGGATGTCTCAAGACAGGGCATAACCAAGATCACGAGGGAAGACGTATTGAAAGCGAAAAATGAGGGCAAGAGAATTAAGTTAATTGCAGAAGTGAAAAGACAAGGCAACGATGTCATAGCCAGCGTTTCTCCGCACCTTATCCCCATGACGCATCCGTTGGGCAACGTAATGGGGCCTACAAATGCCTTGACGATAGCCACTGACCATTTGGGGGAAGTGACGATAATCGGTCCCGGAGCGGGAAGGATCGAGACGGGGCAAGCCCTTTTATCCGATATGCTGGCAATACACAGGTTTAAAAATGCGTAGTACTTAAATACGTTATCATATAACGGCAGGCAATCCATTAAGTATTTTTACCAGGTAGGGTATACCGCATAATGCCGAGGCCTCCCGAGACACAGTTGCTATCATATAAGCGGACAATTAAAGATCGATTAAACGGAGGTGTTGGATCGTGAAGAGATTTTGGATTCCCGTGATGGGGGCTTTGCTTCTGGTATTGGTTGGAAGCTCGGCTTTCGCTTTCTATGGTTCTGGGCCAAGGCATATGTGGGGTGCCGGTTGGGGAGGACCGATGATGTGGGATGGCTGGTGCGCCGGGCCGGGTTACATGTTTGGAGGTCCCGGTTGGTATGGGGATGGCAATGTGGGTCCTAAAGGCGAATTTAGGAAGTTTCCATCGAGGGTAGAAGTTCCGGCGGAGATTGCTCAGAAGATGCGCGACCTTGAGCGTGCTCAACTGGAGTTGAGGATGCTCTTCTTGGAAGACAAGGTCGACCAAAAGAAAGCCAAGGAGCTCCACGAGAAGATGATTTCCCTTAGGACGGACATTTCAAGGTGGCAATTTGAACAGTGGCTAAAACAAATAGATGAATGGCAGAAGAAATCGACTTCAAGCGGTAGCAAAGCTCAATAAAGGATTATAATTAAGGTACTTGGATAATTTCCGAATCTAGGTTACTATATTGTCAGATGTTACCTTAGGAGGCGTTTGAATGAAGGAGGCGTTACTGACGTTTAAAAAAGCTTTTAACGCATCCAAGAGGAGCGGATGCAAGGGCGTTGGTAGCGCCTTAGGAAATACAAAGTTAGATGTGTGTGCATGGAGAGGGCAGACGATTGCCCTCTCCAATTTTTTATCATGAAGGAGGGGTTAAAGGTGGAGAATTTAACGCTCAAGGAAAAAATGGACGTAAATGAGGTCAAAATATCGGGGTATTTGCATTTCCTCAGCGGCGAATCAATCAAAGAAAATCGGTGTGGCAGGTATTTTCAATGTTCCATCAGAAGGGATTTCATCGACATTAACGGCGAGCCTAGACATGACTACCTTCTTCTTCGCACTTATGATCCGAGGATAGAAGAAATTTTATGCTCTCTTGAGGATGGTGCTCCAATTTATGTTGAGGGGGAGGCACGATCTTCCCTTGGAAGCGGCAAGATGTACATATTAATAAAAAACGTAGAGCCTCTTTCTTAAGGTTTTCTCAAGGAAGGCAAGCTTGAAAGAGATCCAAGCTTGCCTTAAAATCTAATGAATAGTTAGGCATATCTAATAATGTTAAACTATCCTATAAACTTTAAATACTAATTGGAGGTATCTTTCGATGATATCGACAACATTGACCGAAGAAAAAAAGAGGAGCTTCCGCATAACTGGCATGACCTGCGCCACATGCGCGATGATAGTCGAAAGGGCGCTGATGAAGGTCGACGGTGTCAAATTTGCCGCCGTCAACCTTGCTACTGAGACGGCGTTCGTGATCCTTGAAAAAGATGTACCTCAGGTAATTTTAGAGGAAGCCGTCAAGAAAGCAGGTTACGGCGTTTCCTACGAATCTCGGGAGGACTTTGAAGTTCGCCGCTTTTTAGCCTTTAAACGAAGCGTAATCTTGGCTTGGTCGCTGACAGCGCCATTGATGATGCTCATGTTTTTGCACATGGCCGGCCACCACATGCCATGGTTTTCCTTCATTGAGGTGTTGGCTTCGGCTTTGGTGGTATTCGTTGCCGGGCGGAGAACCATCAAGGGAGCATGGATCGCCCTAACTCATTTTCATGCCAACATGGACGTGCTTGTATTTTTGGGATCCGTCATGTCTTTTCTAACTGCATTGCTAGCTATGGCAGGGCTGTTTGAAGTCTCCTTTGGAAGCGTAGGTGCAATGATCATGTCCATTCATCTTACGGGACGTTACATAGAATCACGCCTGAGGGACAGGGCGACTAAGGAAATAAAGTCATTGCTCAAGCTTAAGGCACAGGAAGCACTGTTGTTGACCGACGATGGAAGCGAAATTACAGTTCCGATTGAGGCGGTTAAAGAGGGGTCTTTCGTATTGGTGAAACCCGGCGAACGCGTACCTGTGGATGGGGAGATTGTAGACGGCATCTCTTCGGTCGATGAGTCAATGATAACCGGGGAACCCGTCCCCGCATTAAAAGGGCCTGGCGACAGGCTGATTTCGGGATCGCTTAACCTTTCGGGCTTGCTTAAGGTACGAGTTGATCGGGTAGGAGAGGACACTTTTTTGTCGCAGATGATATCGCTGATTCAGGAGGCACAGGGTTCTAAAGTCCCGATCCAAGCCTTTGCGGACAGGGTCACAAATGTGTTTGTACCGGTAGTGGTGATGCTTGCCGTCATATCCAGCGTATTATGGGCATTTAATATGGATAAGTGGGCTGGCTTTTTGGATATGGCACGTCAAATTTTGCCCTGGGTTACCAGGGTAGATGATCCTTTATCCTTTGGTGTATTCGTATTCGTTACGACGATCGTAATTGCCTGCCCTTGCGCTCTGGGACTAGCCACTCCTATGGCATTGGTAACGGGCACCAGCAAGGCCATGCGTCATGGCCTTGTAATACGCAATGGTGAGGCCATACAGACGACTAAAGACATCGGCATAGTCATGTTCGATAAGACGGGCACTCTCACGTTGGGGTCCCCGAAGGTGGTAGACCATAACCTAGCGGATGAAGCTGCCAACATCGCAGGAGCTTTGGAGTCCTTGTCCAACCATCCTCTGGGCAAGGCCATTTCGGAACTTAAAAAGTTCGACGTAAAAATTGAGGGATTCGAAGAGATAGTTGGCGAGGGCGTCAAAGGCAAGGTTGACGGTCGTGTTTACGAAGTGGGCAGGCCCGCAGATGCAAGCGTCTATGAGGCTTTGCTCGAAAAGGGCTATATTGTCGTCGAGGTTAAAAGGGATGGCTTTATAGTGGGATATATAGCTATTTTCGATCCCATTAGGGAGGATTCCTTCGAGGCGGTAAAATGTCTAAAGGACATGGGCATCGAAGTGGTCCTGGTGACGGGGGATAATGAGATTACTGCCAAAACGGTAGCAAAGGCGTTGGGTATAGATGAGGTCCATTGGGGCGTTCGCCCCGAAGATAAGATGATCATCGTAAGAGATTATCAGGCAACCGGCAAGAAGGTCATGATGACAGGAGATGGCATGAACGACGCTGCAGCTTTGAAGGCTGCAGATGTCGGCGTGGCCATGGGAAGCGGGACCGACCTTGCCATCGATAGTGCCGACGTAGTGATATTGCAGGGCGGCGCAGCCAAAGTCGTGAGCCTTATCGAGATCTCTAGGGAGACGTTTAGGGTTATCAGGCAAAACCTTAAATGGGCCTTTGGATATAATGTAGTGGCTATACCTTTAGCCATGTCGGGCTTGCTTCATCCGATAATTGCCGAAGGAGCTATGGCTTTAAGTTCCATATCCGTGATAATTAATTCCCTGAGGATTAAGTAGCATCGAAGGAAAGGGGCATAGCAATGAGCGAGAAAAGAAGCGTTACGGTACCGGAAAGAAATGAGATAGAAGAAAAGTACAAGTGGAGATTGGAAGATTTATATCCCAATAATGATGCATGGGACGGGGAGGCGCGTTGTCTAGAAAGTGCTATCGAAAATTTAAAGGAGATGGGTACAGCCTTGACGTCTTCTGCGCAATCCCTTTTGAGAGGATTGCAAACGAGGGATGAAATAGCTGAAAGGCTTGGTAGGCTTTATGCCTATGCTTCCTTTAAAAGCCATGAAGACGCACGGAATCTCGAGGCTCAGGCCATGGTGCAGCGGGCATCGACTGTGTACCTTCATTTTGCGGAGGCAGTCTCGTCATTTGTGCCCAGCATATTGGAGTTGGGCAAAGAGGGAATAGACGAGTTTATGAAGGAAGAAAGCGGACTCGAGCTTTACAGGGTCGAGATTGAGAGGATAATGCGGTTAAAGGAACACATCCTGTCATACGAGGGTGAAAAGCTTCTTGCAATGTCGGTGGACGTTGGCGAAGTGCCGGAAAAGGTATTTTCATTGCTCACTAATGCCGATATGAAGTTTCCCAAGATCAGGGATGAAAAGGGCGAAGAAGTGGAGCTGTCCGAGGAAAGATATTCTTACTTTTTGCACAGCAACGACAGGCGCGTTCGTCGCGACGCCTTTAAAGGCCTTTTTTCAAGTTACGGGAATGTTAAAAACACATTATCGGCCACTTACCTGGGCAGTTTAAAGAAGGACGTATTTTACTCCAAGGCCAGGAAATACGAAAATACTCTCCAGGCTTCTTTGTATCCTCAAAACATTCCTATAGTAGTCTACGAAAAAGCAATAGAAACGATAAACCAGTGGCTTGATCCCTTGCGCAGATATGTGACATTTAAGAGGAAGGCCTTAAACTTAGATGAGATGCACTTTTACGACCTCTACGTGCAGCTTTTGCCGGAACCGAAGGCCCACTTTAGCTATGATGATGCCAAAAGCATCATCATCGAGGGACTTGCCCCCCTGGGTGAAGAATACAGCCGGGTGCTTCTTGAGGCATTCGAGAACAGGTGGATAGACGTCTACGAAAATAAAGGCAAGAGGAGCGGGGCTTATTCGTGGGGGGTTTATGGTGTGCACCCTTACGTGCTTTTGAACTTCAACGGCACCTTAAGAGATGTATTTACCCTAGGTCACGAGATGGGGCATGCCATGCATTCGCATTTTACCTTTAAAAGCCAGCCTTACGTATATTCCGGGGTCAGCATATTTACGGCGGAGGTAGCTTCGACGACCAACGAGATATTGCTTCTTGAACATCTCATAAAAAGGGCAGCGGATAAGGCCGAAAAGGCCTACCTCGTAAACTATGGCTTGGAACAGGTGCGCACGACCGTGTATCGACAGCTGCTGTTTGCTGAATTCGAGCTTGAAGTGCATAAACGCATCGAGAGAGGTCATCCTCTTACAAGCGAGGATTTTAGTGCCATATGGAAGAGTTTGTATGAAAAGCATTACGGCGATACGCTGTTTATTGATGAGGAATTGCCGCTTGAATGGGCCAGGATACCACACTTTTACACCGCTTACTACGTCTATCAGTATGCTACGGGCTATTCGGCTGCCAGAGCAATAGCTACTGCCATATTGTCAGAGGGAAAATCTGCCGTGGACAGGTACTTGCGGTTTCTTTCTTTGGGGGATTCCATGGACCCCGTGGATGCCCTAAAAGTTGCAGGGGTGGACATGACGTCGCCTAGGCCGCTGGAGTTGACGTGCAAAAAGTTCGAGGAAGACCTGGATGTTTTAATGGGCCTTATAGGCTAATAATTTTATTAAAAAGAGGAGCGTTGAATCATGGCACAATTTGCGTTGAATGTCCCGGACATGTCC
>ENA-UPAD01000937-UPAD01000937.1-bioreactor-metagenome-genome-assembly--contig:-NODE-937-length-35662-cov-482.977167_pt1 | contig 35662 bp, 32 predicted proteins | sample MGYA00238179_ERZ772710 | MGnify/ENA primary metagenome ERZ772710 (study PRJEB29004, sample SAMN07631245) | bioreactor metagenome | isolation source: Switchgrass digestor | place: USA: Dartmouth...
TTGTGGTGCCTGGTTCCTCATTCGAGCTGCATGACCCTGTCGTATCTGTAACACTCGCAGCCAATAATGCCCGATCGGTCATCCCATGACTTTCTAAGTCCAAATCTGCTAATAAGAATAATCTTCTAAGGCGTTGAAAAGTCAGGCAGATAAGACGGAGCAAAGCTGTATGCAAAGCAAACCCAATGCTGAGCAGTCATCCCAGGAGCCGGTTCATACCTTAAAACTGAGTTTCTGCTCATGTAAAAAACACATAATATTTTGAAAAAAATATAGACAACCTGCAAATTTGTATGTTAATATAAACTGGAATTTAAAAAACCTTTTAATTAGTCCTGTGAGGCTGGAAGGGTATCATATGGGTCTGTTGTTTTACAGGCTGTGCCTGTGATATTATTGCTTCCTGCCGCTGACAGGAAGCTTTTTTAGTATATCTGGTAAACGGGAGGTGGCCTCAATATGATCGACAAAGCTGAAATCATGGATGAAAACGCCATGAAGAGGGCAATTACAAGGATCGCACACGAAATCATCGAAAGGAACAAAGGCGTTGAAGACGTGCGCCTCATAGGTATCCAAAGGCGCGGAGTTCCCCTGGCAAAGATGATCGCGTCAAAGATCCGGGAAGTGGAAGGCAAGGATGTACCGGTAGGCATACTTGACATCACTTTTTACAGGGACGACCTGAGCATGCTGTCGGAGCACCCGGTTGTCAACGGTACGGAGATCAATTTTCCTGTAACGGACAAGGTCATAGTGCTCGTTGATGACGTCATATATACCGGCAGGACGGCCCGAGCGGCCATAGACGCGGTAATGGACATAGGGAGGCCGAGGATCATACAGCTTGCCATACTGATCGACAGGGGCCACAGGGAACTGCCGATACGTGCCGATTATGTGGGCAAGAATGTTCCTACATCCAGGTCGGAGATGATAAATGTAAAAGTCGTGGAATTCGATGGAGTCAACAAAGTGACGCTTAGCGATATCGAACCTGGCAAAAAGCATTGAGTAAGGAAAGTTTCCTTACTCTTTTTTAAAATACGGGAGCAGGAGCATGCTCTCCGGCTGGTCAAATCTACGAAAAGGCGGTAGGATTTATGGTTCTGAAATCTAAAGATCTGCTTGGGCTTAAAGATCTGACGGCTGAAGAAATCGAACATATCCTTGACACTGCAAAAGCAATGAAGTACGTAATAACGTCCAACAATAAAAGGACGCCTCATCTCCAGGGCAAATCAATAGTGACACTGTTTTATGAAAACAGTACCAGAACACGGCTTTCATTCGAGCTCGCATCAAAATATATGAGCGCGAGTTCTGCAAACATCAACTCTTCCGCAAGCAGCGTAGCCAAAGGCGAATCTCTCATAGACACCGGAAAGACCATCGATATGATGGGGACGGACGTGATCATCATTAGGCATCCGCAGTCAGGCGCTCCGCACCTTTTGGCAAAGCATGTGAAAGCTTCCGTGATCAATGCAGGCGACGGGATGAATGAGCATCCGACGCAGGCTTTGCTGGACATGTTCACGATCAGGGAGAAGAAGGGTACCCTCAGGGGGCTCAAGGTTGCCATAATCGGCGACATCTACCACAGCAGGGTGGCGAGGAGCAATATCTGGGGACTGACCAGGATGGGCGCAGAAGTGTCACTTGCCGGCCCGGCGACATTGCTGCCTCCGAAAATGGAGATGCTGGGCGTAAAAATCTACAGTACCGTGCATGAAGCGCTGATAAACGCCGATGTGATAATATCGCTGCGGATGCAGCTTGAACGGCAGAAAAAGGCCCTGTTCCCTTCGATAAGAGAGTATTCGAGATTCTTCGGACTGGATGAAAACAGGCTGCGTCTGGCCAAAAAAGATGTGCTCATCATGCACCCGGGACCCATAAACCGTGGCGTCGAACTGACCAGTGCCGTTGCGGACCATGAGCATTCCGTGATAAATGAACAGGTCACCAACGGCGTCGCCGTAAGGATGGCATTGCTTTATCTTCTGACCAGGAGGGGGATCAATGAAACTGCTGATTAAGAACGGGTATATAATCGATGTGAAAACCGGAATCGACGGCATATACGATCTGCTCGTCGATGATGACAGGATAGCCGGTATTTCAAAGGACATGGATCCTGAAGGATGTGAAATAATCGATGCCGGGGGAAAATATGTGCTTCCCGGCCTTGTGGATGCCCACTGCCATCTCAGGGATCCCGGCTTCGAATACAAGGAGGATATAGAGAGCGGCACCAGGAGTGCGGCTATGGGAGGTTTCACATCAGTCGCCTGTATGCCTAACACGAATCCGGTAACCGATAATGAATCCGTCGTCAAGTACATCCTCAACAAAGCAAAAAGAGAAGGGTATGTAAACGTCTATCCGATCGGGGCCATTACAAAGGGACTGAAAGGCGAGGAACTTGCAGAGATCGGAGAATTGAAATTTGCCGGCGCCGTTGCAGTGTCTGACGACGGAAACCCGGTGAAAAGCTCATCCTTAATGAAAAAGGCGATGCAGTATGCTTCAATGTTCGATATCGCGGTCATATCCCACTGCGAAGACACAGACCTGGCTGAAGACGGCGTGATGAACGAGGGTTTCACGTCGACAATGCTCGGGCTGAAAGGCATACCCGCTGCCGCCGAAGAGACCATGGTAGCACGCGAACTGATACTTTCCGAATACCTGGATATACCGATACATATAGCACATGTCAGCACTGCCCTGTCGGTGGAACTTATCAGGAATGCAAAAAAACGCGGCGTAAAGGTGACCTGCGAAACATGTCCTCACTATTTCTCACTGACCGATGAGGCCTGCATGGGGTATGACACCAATGCAAAGGTCAACCCTCCGCTCAGGACCGACAAAGATGTGCAGGCGGTCATAGAAGGCATTGCTGACGACACGATCGACATTATAGCGACAGACCACGCACCTCACCATATCGATGAGAAAAGAGTTGAGTTCAGCCTGGCCGCAAGCGGAATGGTTGGTTTCGAGACCGCACTGCCTCTTGTCGTCACAAAGCTGGTAAGACCCGGCATCATCACAATGAGGAAGCTGGTCGAAAAAATGAGCCTGAACCCGGCAAAGCTTCTCGGGATCAGCAAAGGCACACTGGAGCCGGGAAGTACTGCCGACATAACGATCGTAGATATAAATGCGAAATTTACGGTCGATCCTGAAAAATTCGAATCCAAGTCAAAGAATTCGCCCTTCGCGGGCTTTGAACTTTACGGACAGGCCTGGGGCACGATCGTGAACGGCAAACCGGTCGTGAGCGAGAATATATTGCTGTAGAGGAGCTTCAGGGATGTTTATCGACAAACTTATCGCCGCCATAAGGAAATATGGGAATCCGGCCGTGGCAGGTCTTGATCCGAAACTGGAGTATATACCGTCATTCATCAGGGAAAAGGCGTTCAGCGAGTATGGGAAAGGATTTGAAGGCGCAGCGGAGGCAATCCTGGAATTCAATAAAAGGCTGATAGATGCCCTCTGCGATATTGTGCCCGCTGTGAAGCCGCAGCTTGCCTATTATGAGATGTACGGCATCGATGGTATCAGGGCGTTCGCCGAGACATGCAGGTATGCCAGGACGCGGGGCATGCTTGTCATCGCTGACGGAAAGCGCAGCGACATAGGCTCGACAGCCCGGGCATATTCTGACGCGTATCTTGGAAAGACGGAAATAGAGGAGACTGCGCTGCCGGCTTTCGATACGGACGCGCTGACCGTCAACCCTTACCTCGGCATCGACGGCGTTCAGCCGTTCATCGACGAATGTACTGCTTCAGGCAAAGGTATATTCGTACTCGTCAAAACGTCAAACAAGTCATCCGGACAGATACAGGACCTTATAACCATGGACGGAAAACATATATATGAAAAAGTTGCCGAACTGGTAGACGAATGGAGTGCGGCAGCCATGGGCAGGAACGGTTACAGCAGCATAGGAGCCGTGGTTGGCGCCACATATCCCGAACAGGCCTGCGTCCTGAGAAAGATAATGAAGAGGTCATATTTCCTTGTACCCGGATACGGCGCCCAGGGCGGGACCGCTCGTGACGCAGCCTGCGCATTCAACGACGACGGACTTGGCGCAGTAGTGAATGCGTCCAGGAGTATCATGTGCGCATGGAAATCTGAAGCATGGGTGGAGAAATACGGGGAATGCGGGTTCGACCATGCGGCCAGGGAAGAGGCCGTCAGGATGCGGGAGGACATCCGCAGGGCACTGGGATAAAGAAACAGTACAAAAGCCAAGGAGGATCCAGATGTCAAGATTGCTCAGAGAAAAAATTATCAATGTGGAGAAAGCGGCAGAGAACATCTGCCGTATGACGGTAGCTTCGGAATACGTTTCGGCTAACGCCGTACCGGGACAGTTCGTCAACATCAAATGCTGCGAAGGGACGCAGGCGCTGCTGAGGCGCCCCGTCAGCATATGCTCGGTCGACAGGGAAAAAGGCGAATTCGATATACTTTTCCAGGTAAAGGGTTCCGGCACGGAAATACTGGCAGGGAAAAAAAGCGGCGATTCCCTGGACATTCTCGGTCCGCTCGGCAGGGGATTCGATCTTAATATAGCTTATCGCCGGATCGCCGTAGTGGGCGGGGGCATCGGGATTTTCCCGCTGCTGTTCCTGCTGGATGAAAGCAAAGCGATTGTTAAAAGATCATACCTGGGCTTTCGTTCATCAGAAAACATATTGCTTCTAGACGAGTTCAGAAAGAGGTCCAGTTCAATTGAAACAGCCACTGAAGACGGGAGCTGCGGAATAAAAGGATTTGTAACGGACATACTCGAAAGAGACATTTTGTCGGGGGAGTTCGATATGATATATGCATGCGGACCAAATCCCATGCTTAAAACAGTGTCTGCCATCGCGGGAAAATATCGTGTCAGGTGCCAGATATCCATGGAACAGAGAATGGGATGCGGATTCGGCGCATGCCTGGCATGCGCCTGCAAAGCAACTACGGACGGCGGAGGATGGCAGTATGTCCGCGTATGCAGGGACGGTCCAGTGTTCGACAGCGAAGATGTGATATTTGAATAATTCCCGTGTGCAATCGATACAGGTTTTTGATATGATAACATTATAGGAACGGAGGATATAATGAGCGATATAGACCTTTCAGTCGATATATGCGGGATAAGGCTTAAGAATCCTGTCATAGCGGCATCGGGCACATTCGGATTCGGACGTGAGCATGCAGGCTACATGGACCTGAATAAAATCGGCGGAATAAGCGTAAAGGGACTGACACTCAGGCCAAGGGAAGGAAATAAGCCTCCAAGGGTCGCGGAAACGCCCGCAGGAATGCTGAACAGCGTTGGCCTGCAGAACCCGGGCGTCGGGTACTTCATTGAAAATGAAATAAGGTTCCTGCGGCAGTATTCGGCCGCCATCATTGCAAATATAGCAGGCAATACGATCGAAGATTACTGCGAAATGTCGGAAATACTCTCGGATGCGGACATCGATGCGATCGAACTCAACGTGTCATGTCCCAATGTAAAAGCGGGCTGTGTCGCTTTCGGGAACACACCTGAAAGTATATACGATATAACTTCCCGGGTGAGGAAGCATTGTCGGAAACCCCTTATCGTAAAACTGACTCCGAACGTCACCAGCATATCCGATATTGCAGCAGCGGCGGAGGCCGCGGGAGCTGATGCGGTCTCACTGATAAATACGCTGCTTGGCATGGCGATAGATATCGAAACGAGAAGGCCTGTACTCGCCAATAACACCGGCGGACTTTCAGGACCGGCTGTTAAGCCCATAGCGGTCAGGATGGTGCATGAGGTTTACAAAACCGTTAAGATACCTGTCATTGGAATGGGAGGCATCTTCAATGGAAACGATGCGGTCGAATTCCTGCTCGCAGGTGCTTCAGCAGTTATGGTGGGGACCGCGAACCTTATTTATCCTGACGCCTGTATAAAGGTATGTGAAGGTATAGAACAATATATGAGGAGGCACGGTTTCAGCAGTGTTGCCGATATCACCGGCAAGCTGGAGCTGAACCCCTGAACTGTGAGGTGATACTTTGAGGACCAGGCTGATTTTTGTCAGGCATGCTGAAGCTTTGGGCAACAAAACCAGGCGGTTCCACGGATGGACAAATTCCGGCCTTACTGAAAAGGGCCATCTTCAGGCTAAGAGAGTGGCCGAAAGGTTTAAGGACGTCGATATCGACGTCATCTTTTCGAGCAGCCTCCAAAGAGCTTTCCAGACTGCCAAATACATTGCTGATATCAAGGGGCTTCAGGTCATAACATCTGAGAACCTGAGGGAAATAAACGGAGGAGACTGGGAGGATGTGGCGTGGAGCGAGCTTGAACAGCGATGGCCTGACGAGTATGAAGCATGGGAAAACCGGCCTCACAAGCTCAAAATGCCTAACGGGGAGTCAATGGAAGAGTTCCAGGATCGTCTTCTGGGCGAAATAATGTCCATCATCAAAGCGAATGAAGGAAAAAATATATGCATCGTGACACATGGGACGGCGATCCGGGCGATGTTATGCCATTTCAGAAGCTGCACCCTGGAAGAGATGGTGAACGTGGAGTGGTGCGACAATACGGCGATAACTGTCATAGACTATGATGACGGCGTTTTTACGATAGTGACCGAAGGCGATTCGAGCCATCTTGGCAAAGACCTCGGGACAATCGTCAACCAGGACTGGTGGGAGGAATATCTCAGGAAAAGCAAGGAACGCAAGGACCGGGAGGAAAGCCGCAACGGTCATGCAACAGGTCACGCGGAATGACCGGTCGGCTCCATGATTGATAAATCGGATAGACTGTAATTTCTTTATCGGAGGTTCCCAAATGTCGAATGAGAAACTGATAAACTGGCTGTTTGAAACCAACGCGTTCAGGGTGTGCCCGGAGAACGAGCCGTTCTGGTATACTTCCGGCACCATAGGGCCTTATTATATAAACACGCATTTCCTTTACGGTTCCGAAAGCAGCGCGCTGGAACTGCTGGATACGATAGATGGCCTGAAGAATGACAGGCTGCGTTGTCCCGAAAGGCTGCTTGCAGTCCTGGAGGAGACATATGCCGGCAATACTGTATATAAGGGCGTCATTGACAGCTTGCTCGACTTCATAAAGGACAACATAGATACGGATAAAATCGACTATATTTCCGGCGGTGAAAGAAGGGACTGGTTTTTTTCGCTGCTTGCAGCAAAAGGACTCGGCAAGCCCCACATTACGATATTCAAAGATCTGTCGGCGTTCATCACTGAGAATGGCGAGACAAGCGAAGCAGAATCCATCAGCGGCTCCAGGGTGCTCCATATCGCCGATCTGATCACTGAAGCTTCAAGCTACGAAAGGGCATGGATACCGGCAATAAAAAATATACGCGGCCAGATGACCTGCACCGTTGTGATCGTCGACAGGATGCAGGGCGGGTCGGAATTGCTTGAGAAGTACGGTATATGCTCATTTGCCATGGTATCCATAAACAGGGACTTTTTTGACAAGGCGCTTGAAATGGGTAAAATAAATAGAGCCCAGTATGATTTGCTCCTGAAATACGCTTCTGATCCGCATGGATCCATGAAAGCGTTCCTGGAAGAACATCCGGAGTTCATCGAAAATGCCCTGGAATCTGATGATAAGACGAGGGAAAGAGCAAGGCTGTGCCTCGAGAAAGGAATTTACAGGTGATGGGATTTGAAGGCGTAGTCGTAACAGACGATATGACCATGGGGGCAATAACGGAATATTTCGATATTGGAGACGCTGCAGTAAGGTCGGTCCTTGCCGGAAACGATATCATACTTGTCAGTCACGGTTATGACAACCAGAAGAAATCAATGAACGCAATAAAGGATGCTGTCGGATCCCGTATCATAGATGAAGGAAGGATCGACGAGAGCGTAAAAAGGATATTGAAACTGAAGGATAAATATGCTGTAAATGACGGCGCTGTCAGGTATCCTGACATAGACAGGCTTAACGAGAAAATTGAAGGGGTATTGTCGAAATGGTATAATGATAACTAGTCCCTTTGATTTGATCGCAGGAGGTTAGAGTTGGCTGAAAGAGAAAGCAACATAGTATCTGAGGATGAGATAACCAGGCAGGAGACGTTCATGTATTCCGTAAGGGAACTGGATCCCAGGACCGATAAAAAGTACATGATCCACACTTTCGGATGCCAGATGAACGAGAACGATTCGGAGAAACTGGCAGGGATGCTGGAATCCATGGGATACAAACGTACGGACGAGCTTGAGGATTCAGACCTTATCCTGTTCAACACATGCTGCGTAAGAGAAAATGCGGAACTCAAGGTGTACGGCCACCTTGGCACGCTCAAGCCGCTGAAAGCCAGAAAGCCCGGGCTGATAATAGCCGTATGCGGCTGTATGATGCAGCAGGAAGAGGTCGTTGAGCATATTCTTGATAAGTACAGCCATGTGGATCTTATATTTGGGACCCACAATCTGCACAAGTTCCCTGAGCTTTTATACAGGGCTCTTACCAGTGACGCGGCCGTTACGGATATAAGTTCCTGCGACGGCTACATCGCAGAAGGGCTCCCCATCAGGCGCGAACACGGCGTGAAGGCATGGCTCACTATAATGTACGGCTGCGACAATTTCTGTTCTTACTGCATTGTTCCGTATGTCAGGGGCCGCGAGAGGAGCCGCAGGATGGAGGACATCCTTGACGAAGCAAGGCTCCTTGGCCGACAGGGTTACAAGGAGATCACGCTTCTGGGGCAGAACGTGAACTCTTACGGTCTCGACCTGAAGGACGGAAGCAGTTTCGCAGCGCTGCTTCGCAGCCTTGAGGAAGTTGACGGGATCGAAAGGATCCGTTTCATGACTTCCCATCCCAAGGATCTTTCTGATGAACTGATCCATGCCATGAAAGACTGCAGCAAGGTATGCGAGCACCTGCATCTGCCTGTTCAGGCAGGCAGCAACAACATACTCTCGGCAATGAACCGGAAATATACCCGTGAACACTATTTTGAACTCGTGGAAAGGGTGAGGGAACAGATACCCGGTATATCGATCACAACGGACATAATAGTCGGATTCCCTGGAGAGACGGAGGAGGACTTCGGGCAGACGCTGGACCTTGTTGAAAGGGTCAGGTTCGATTATGCTTATACCTTCCTTTATTCCAAAAGGACCGGTACTCCTGCTGCGAAGAAAGCTGAACAGGTCAGCGAGGAAGTCAAGAAGAAGAGGTTCGATGAACTGCTGAGGCTCCAGAACAGCATCAGCAGCGAAATAAACGATAGCCTGGAAGGGACCGTTGCCGAGATACTGGTGGAAGGCCCCAGCAAAAACAACATCAGGATGATGACCGGGCGTACAAGGACAAACAAGATTGTCAATTTCAGCGGGGACCGCGATCTGGCCGGAAAGCTTGTAAATGTGAGGATAGACAAAACCGGCACATGGTCGCTTGACGGCACTCTGGTGTGATTTATGGTCTGATCACAGGTATTCTCTCCGGAATGATTTGGAAGGACCGGACAAGGACTTTATTATAAAAACAGCGACGGCTTCCGACAGAAAACAACGGCCGTCCAAGAGAATTTAACTGAAGCAATTATAAGCAAAAGCGATTTAAGCGTAAGTGAGGTCGATACCTTTGACTGTTACCCCGATGATGCAGCAATACCTGGACATAAAAGAACAGTACAAAGACTGCATACTCATGTTCAGGCTCGGCGATTTCTATGAGATGTTTTTCGATGATGCCGTTGTCGCGTCCAGGGAACTGGAAATAGCGCTGACAGGCAGGGACTGCGGCCTTGAAGAGAGGGCTCCGATGTGCGGAGTGCCTTACCACGCCGTTGACAGCTATATCGCAAGGCTCGTCCAGAGAGGGTATAAGGTGGCCATCTGCGAGCAGATGGAGGACCCGGAGCTGGCCAAAGGTATCGTAAAACGTGAAGTCATAAGGGTGGTGACCCCCGGCACCGTCACAGATATGGCGATGCTGGATGAAAAGAAGAACAACTATCTCGTATCGATATATGCGAAAAAGCACATGTACGGCTTTGCGGCAGTGGACGTATCCACAGGATATTTCGCCACAACGAGGATCACCTGGGGCAATACGCTGGGCAAGCTTCTGGACGAGATAGCGAAATATTCTCCAGCCGAGATCATAACGAACCGTGGGTTTTTTGATTCGAAGGAAGCCGCCGCACAGCTGACAGGCAGGTTCAGCGCATATATTTCCCAACTGGACGATGCCTGTTACGAAGATGAGTTTTGCATCGACCTTCTCCGCAGTCATTTCGGATCGCCGATACTTCCGGAGGAAGAGGCGGAACTCTGCGTCAATGCATCTGGCGCTCTTCTGTATTACCTGGAACAGACGCAGAAATCGAGCCTTGGCCATATACAGCAGATCGCTCCCTACAAGCTCGAAGAATATATGATACTGGATATGACAGCCCGCAGGAACCTTGAACTGACGGAGACGATGCGGGAAAGGTCCCGTAAAGGCTCACTGCTTTGGGTGCTGGACAGGACGATTACATCCATGGGCGCAAGGGCCCTAAGAAGATGGGTCGAACAGCCCCTGATAAACATCGGCGACATCAATGAACGGCTTGAGGCGGTTGAGGAACTGAAGGACAAATTCATGGTCAGGATGGAACTGCGGGAATCGTTCAAAAGGGTCTACGACATCGAGAGACTTGCCAGCAGGATCGTCCTCGGCAATGCGAACTGCAGGGACCTGATCGCGCTGAAAAACTCCATTGGCCAGATCCCGTATATAAAGAAGATGCTCGATAACTGCGGATCGGCGCTGGTATCGAGAAACAACGCCCTTATGGACGAACTTTCCGATATATATGAACTGATAGAAAGTTCCATAGTCGACGATCCGCCGATATCGGTAAAGGATGGCGGGATCATCAAATCCGGATTCAATGAAGAAGTCGACAGGCTGAGGGACGCAGCCGCCAACGGAAAGGAATGGATACTGTCCCTTGAAGCCAGGGAACGGGAGAAGACAGGGATCAAGAACCTCAGGATCGGGTATACGAAGGTATTCGGCTATTACATAGAAGTCACCAAATCAAATTTACACCTGGTACCGCAGGATTATATAAGGAAACAGACACTGGTCAACTGCGAAAGGTATGTGACACAGGAACTCAAGGAAATGGAAGAGACGGTCCTCGGAGCCGAGAGCAGGGTAGTGGACCTGGAATACCAGGTATTTGCCGATATACGCCAGAGAGTGGCGTCGCAGACCGCAAGGATAAAGCAGACAGCCCAGTGCATTGCCGAACTCGACGCGATATGCTCTCTCGCAGAAGCCGCCGACCGGGAAAACTACTGCAAGCCGGTACTCACCGACGACGGCGTAATAAAGATTGAAAACGGCAGACACCCCGTGGTCGAGAAGACGCTGGAAACCGGTTCCTTCGTACCGAACGATACGCTGCTGGACATGGATGAAAACAGGCTGGCAGTAATCACGGGTCCCAATATGGCCGGCAAATCGACATATATGAGGCAGGTGGCGCTCATCGTGCTGATGGCGCAGATCGGGAGTTTCGTTCCTGCCGACTCTGCGGTCATCGGCATTGCGGACAGGATCTTCACCAGGGTCGGAGCTTCCGATGATCTGGCTGCCGGCCAGAGCACTTTCATGGTAGAAATGTCGGAAGTGGCATATATATTGGAAAATGCCACGCCCAAAAGCCTGCTGGTACTGGACGAGATAGGAAGGGGCACAAGCACGTTTGACGGCCTGAGCATTGCGTGGTCGGTGATAGAATACATATCTGACAGAGAAAAAGTGGGGAGCAGGACTTTGTTTGCCACCCACTATCATGAACTCACCGAACTGGAGGGCAAGCTTCCCGGTATAAAGAATTACTGCATTGCTGTCAGGGAAGAGGGAGACGATATTATTTTCTTAAGGAAGATCATCCGCGGAGGGGCCGACGGCAGCTACGGCATCCAGGTGGCAAAGCTGGCCGGGCTTCCCCAGTTGGTGACCGAAAGGGCAAAAGAACTTCTGAAAGAGCTAGAGGCAGCCGATATAAGCAAGAAGAAGGCGCGCAACAGGAGGAAAGCGCTTGAAGGACAGGTCGAATTTTTCATACCGGAAAACCCTGAAGGGAAGATCGCCGACGAAATCGTGGAAGAACTCAGGTCCGTTGACATTTCGACCCTGACGCCGCTCGATGCCCTGAATGTTCTGTACAAGCTCCAGCTTAAAGCCAGGAAGGGTTGATTATGGGAAAGATAATCATTCTGGATGAAAATACCGTTAACAAGATCGCTGCCGGTGAGGTTGTAGAAAGGCCTGCCTCTGTGATAAAGGAACTGGTGGAAAATTCCATAGACGCAGGCGCGACCGTCATAAATGTGGAAATCCGCAACGGCGGTATTTCCTTTATACGTGTGACAGACAACGGGTGCGGCATGTCGGATGACGACGCAGCCATGGCTTTTGAGAGCCATGCCACGAGCAAGATAAGGCGGGCGGACGACCTTGGTTCGATAACCAGCATGGGTTTCCGCGGCGAGGCCCTGGCAAGCATCGCCGCTGTTTCGAAAGTGCAGATGCTTACCAGGACCCATGACAGCGTACAGGGCATCTGCGTCACGGTAGCCGGCGGTTCAGTCAATGAAATCAGGCCGGCAGGCTGTCCCGCCGGTACTTCCATTACGGTGAGCGAACTGTTTTTCAACACTCCGGCAAGGTACAAGTTCCTTAAAAAAGACGCTGCGGAAGCAGGATATGCGGCAGATATACTCACCCGGATAGCTCTTTCCCATCCCGAAATATCTTTCACATTAACGAACAACGGCAGGAAAGTGATGCACACGCCGGGCAACGGAGATCTGAAAAGCGTGATTTTCAGCATTTATGGCGCGGAAACGGCAAAATACCTGGCGAAAGTGGATTATGAAGACAGAGGCATAAAGCTGGAAGGATATGCCGGACTTGCCGAAATAGCCCGTTCGAGCAGGGTAAACCAGTCGATATACATAAATAAAAGATATATCAGGAATAAGACTGTAGCGTCTGCCATCGATGCGGCATATTCGACTTTCCTGATGAAAAACAGGTACCCGTTCATCGTGCTCAATATCGGTATGGATCCGTCGAAAGTGGACGTCAATGTACATCCGTCAAAGATGGAAGTCAAATTCTCCAATGAGCAGGATATTTTCAGGGCGGTGTACCACGCTGTCAACAACGCCCTTTTGTCTCAGTCCGATGTCAGGACGCTTTCAGGTACCGGGAAAAGCGCCGGTAACGACGGCAAAACAGGATATGGCATGGAAACTGAACGTTCACATCCGGATCTGCAGCCCGGAACAGGGTCATACTCCGCATGGACGTATCAGAAGGGAAAAGCTGCGTCCGGTCGGACGTCATATACGGCGCCATATACCCAGCAGGAATTCGAACTGGTAAAAAAGGAACTGGACCGCAAATACCAGGAGGCAATATCAGGCAGGTACCAGGAGCAGGATACCTGCAGCGACAGATACAGCGCAAATGGATCGGCGCCGTCGAAACCATCCGGTTATCAGGCAGATGAACCGGAAAAAGACCTGCAGGATAAACCTGTAAGGAACCAAACGGATATCGGGAATCAGTCTGACATGCAGGCCGGGTTATATGAAGATAAGCAGGACAATACAGACGCAAAAGACGACGCAGGATTTGTGAAGGATGCGGCATGCGGCCTGCTTACGGAACAGCGCGATGCATCCGCAGAGACTATGGCAGGCGAAATCTCACGCCTCTTTGAGAATACAAGGATCATCGGGCAACTGTTCTCAACCTATATACTTCTTGAAGGCGCCGACGAACTTTTCCTGCTCGATCAGCATGCCGCCCACGAAAGGATCAGGTACGAGAAACTCAAAAAGGCATACGAGCGGAACATGCCTTTATCACAAATGCTATTGTCAGCAATTCATGTCGACCTGACAAGTGCCGAGTATGAGTATGCAATGGGCGAAAAATCTTTTTTCGAAAAGCTGGGCTTTTCTTTTGACAGCTTCGGGACAAATTCCGTCATAATCAGATCAGTGCCTCTGATCGACGACAACATGGATATAAGGGAATGCTTTACTGAGACTCTTGACTTCGTCATGGACCAGGACGGTGCAGACAAAAGCCTTGTTGCCGATGAAGCACTTTACCGGATGGCATGCAAATCAGCGGTCAAAGCCAACAGCAAACTGGATGAGAGGGAAATAAACGCACTGCTGGCCGACCTGTCGGCTTTGGAAAACCCGTATACATGCCCTCATGGACGTCCTGCAATATACAGGATCAGGAGATACGACCTTGAAAAATTGTTCAAACGGATAGTATAAATAATATTACCGCTGGGTACAATTGTCAGATAGGAGGGGGAACGGCCGGGATGGAACCTGTCATCGTAATAGCAGGTCCTACAGCATCAGGGAAGACCCGTTTGTCCATCGAACTGGCCAGGCTCATAAAAGGCAGCGTTGTTTCCGCCGACTCGATGCAGATATATAAGTACACGGATATCGGCACCGCCAAACCTGGTAAGGAAGAAATTTCAGAAATCAGGCATTACATGATCGACGAGGTGGAACCGGACGAGAATTACAGCGTCGCAAGATACAGGGAACGGGCTCTCGAGTGTATCGCGGAAATCATAAGGGAAGGCCGTCGCCCGATCGTTGCAGGCGGAACAGGCTTGTACATTAACTCGCTGATCTATAACATCAACTTCTCTGAGACAATATGCGACGAGGATCTGAGAAAAGCTCTGAAGGCCGAAGCAGAGCAGAAGGGGAACAGATACCTTTATGAGAAGCTCGTTGAGATCGATCCTGAGGCGGCGGAAAGAATACATGAAAACGATGTCAAAAGGATCATAAGAGCAATAGAGGTATACACGCATACCCAAAAACCGATCTCAGAACATATAAGGATGTCCAGACTCGAACCGCCTCCGTACAGGTACATAGTTTTCGGACTTAACTGGGACAGAGAAAAACTGTACCGGCGAATAAACGAAAGGGTCGACAACATGATCAGGGACGGACTGGTGGAAGAGACCAGGCGCCTGGTGGAAATGGGATACGACAAAAAAAGCACCGCGATGCAGGCAATCGGTTACAAAGAAATATTGCCTTATCTGAAAGGGGAGTGTTCACTGGAGGAAGCCGTCGAAATACTGAAACGCAACACGAGGCGTTATGCCAAAAGGCAGCTGACATGGTTCAGACAGATCCGGGAAATAATCTGGCTGGACATGGATGAACAAACCGATTACAAGGAGACTGCAGAGAAAATAATTCATCATTGTATTGAAACGTTTGGAATAATCTTGTAGAATTAAAATGATCCTTACTTTTGGAGACGATTCAGAAGCAAGGATATATGATCGAGGAGGATTGTCAGGTGAACAAATCAAATATCAATTTGCAGGATGTATTTTTAAATCAGGTCAGAAAAGAGCACCTTCCGGTGACCATTTACCTTACGAACGGTTTCCAGCTCAAGGGTATGGTAAAGGGATTCGATAACTTTACTGTCATACTGGATACCGACGGAAAGCAGCAACTGGTTTATAAACACGCTATTTCAACCATAAGCCCGATGAAAGCGGTCAACTTCATTTTCAACGACAACAAGGAATAAAAGCAAGGGCTGTCAGACCTTCTACATCTTTCTGAAGACGCCTATCACCTTGCCAAGTATACTGATATTATCACGGACTATGATGGGATCCATATACCTGTTCTGGGGCTGGAGCCTTATATGGTCCTTTTCCTTGTAAAATGTCTTGACGGTCGCTTCGTCGCCGATGAGCGCCACGACTATATCTCCGTTATTGGCAGTGGACTGCTGTTTTACCAGGACAAGGTCGTTGTCGAGTATGCCGGCTTCGACCATACTGTCTCCCTGGACCCTCAGCATGAATGCGGTGGAATTCTGGACAAAATCTACGGGCAGCGGGAAGGTGTCTTCAACATTCTCAACCGCAAGGATAGGCTGGCCGGCGGTGACTTTGCCCACTATCGGCACGTCCACCAGTTCTTTTCCCGGGTAAAAGTCCTTCAAACCTTCGTTTTCGTTTCGGGGTGTCTTCCTTGTTCCTCCTATAACCCTGATGGCTCTAGGTTTCGTAGGATCCTTGGCAATCAGTCCGTTTTTTCTCAGTTTCTCAAGATAGCCGTGCACGGTGGAAGTGGATTTGAATCCGACTGCGCTGCATATCTCACGTACCGATGGAGGATATCCCTTCTCTTCGACCTGCTTGTTGACGAAATCCAGGATCTGCTGTTGTTTTTCAGTAAGCTTTTTGCTCATCCGATACACCCCTTTTGATACTGTTGCCCAGTATTTTTATCCACTGATCCCATTATATTAAAAAAACATAAAATTGTCAAACAAATGTTCGAAATATATATTGACACAGAACACCTGTTCGTGTATAATTTAGGCAGAACATGTGTTCTGAAGGCGGTGGCATGGTTTATGAAAAGAAGATATGTAAACAAAAAGCGCAGATATGTACTTAAGAACCGCAGACGTTTCAACGTGTTCCTGATGACGCTGACAGTTCTGCTGTCTGTCATGGTTTTCACAGTCGCTGTCAACGGCGCGGATTCAGAAGATAAATATGAGACAGTTGTTGTAAAGAGGGGAGACACTCTCTGGGACCTTGCGAAAGAATACCGGGGCAGCACCGACATCCGGCAGTACATAGAAAAGATAAAGGCGGTCAATGGCCTGAAAGACAGCACCATTTACGAAGGGGACATACTCAGGCTCCCTCTTTGACGAATTACCTGTCCATCTCTGCTAGAAGCGACTGCCAGACGTCCATATCAGGACTGTTTTGTCCAGGATCCTCGCGGTCCGGTATCAATCCCAGCCTCCACAGCGATATGCCTTCGATACCGAAATACTTTGCAAGCTTTACTTTAGCCAGTACACTCCTTTTGTTTTCATACCAGACTGTGTATTCGACGCCGGTTTCGGAGTCGGTATATTTCAGATATGGATTTTCATAATCTTCATGGTAAAAGAACGATATCTCTTTGCCGCTGTCCAGCAGTTTCATGAAGTTTTCAAGGTTGTATTTCAGCGGCACCTGGTTCAGTGTTTTGCCGTTTTGTTTTTTCCAGACGGTCCAGTCAAATGATATCTGGAGCATGATTTTGCTTTTATCCTGTACTCCCGCTGCCGGGTCGGTGATAGCCTGTAGCGCGTAATACACATCTTCAATCGGAGTCAGCGGAGTGAGCGTGACGCCGCGTTCAGTCTCAGATTTGGTAAGCCGCTTGGCGTCATAGTCATGAGCCATCAGTATAACTTTGTCAGCAAACTCGCCGATCGTCCTGTAGTCATATCCGTCCATGCTTGAAGCGCTCCGTTTCGGGTGAATCAGCGGATGTACGGCGACAAGAAGCTTTTTTCCCTTGGGTTCCAGTTTTTCTTTCAGTTTTCTTAAAAACTCGTTGAGTCCTTTCTTCGCACTTTCGCCTTTGAGACCTTCAAAGTCGATGACCACACCGTCGAACGAACCGGTCTCGCTGCCCAGGGAAACGCCGTCGAGAGCGTCTGTTATTTCAGAAATGACTTTTTCAGACACTGCCGGGTTGCTGAATACGTATTCAGGAAGGCCATATACATCTCCTGTAACAGGGTCTTTGATTCCGGACGACTGATCCGCGTAAACCATAAGGAATGCAGGTACACCGGCGTTTTTGGCTGTTTCCAGCCTGCTGCTGAATCCTGTGGGAAGGTAATAATCGTTTTGGCCCAGCGCTGTACGTGACATGTTGAGGACGATGTTTCCTGAAGAACCGTCATATCCCAGGCTGCTCCAGCCAAAGCATACGGAAGTGAGATCAGGGATCTTGCCGCTCTGGGATGAGGAACTTATTGCATAAAAGGCGTTAAGCCCGCTGATTTTTCTTTCCGTTACGTCCAGCATCCTCACCAGCATCGCTGCCGCCTCTTCTCTCTTAAGCTGCCCGTCAGGATTGAAAGAAGCTGCCCTGCTTACTATTCCGAAATCCCTTGCTATCGTGATATGGCCTATATATTCAGATACATCTTCAAACGGGGAATCGAAATAACCCAGCCTGCCGGCAAGATCCGCATAGCCGAGGCCGTTTACAATCATTACTGCAGCTTCCTGGCGGGTGATTGGATCATTTGGCCTGAAGACACCGGTTTCATTTGAGATTATGTCGTGCTCAAGTGCGATTTCGACAGGTTTATAGTAAAACTTCTTCGGATTTCTATTGTCTGAAAACGAGCCCTGCTCCGGAACTTCTCCGTCAAAGCCCAGAAGGTTCACCAGAAGAGTGATGAATTCGCCCCTTGATATCGTGCGGCCATAACCGAACATGTTGCTTCCGATACCATTCGTTACGCCCATCCGCCTGAGCCTGTGGATCGGCTCATATGCATAGCTGTTTTCGGGCACGTCGGAAAACGGCTGCATCCTGTCGCCCGCATCCTGATTGTTCGAAATATACTGGGCATATGAAAAGGCGGACAATGATACCACCATTGAGAACAGAACAAAAAAGCAAACCAGATTTATATTCTTTTTTAAAAACTCCAGCATTTTGCCCCCTGAAAACCGTAATTTGACATAATTCAGTATAAGTTTATCATAACGGGACGAATAACTGCAACATTTAGATAAGAGTGTGCTATAATAGGAAGGGTCAGCCATATGGATAATTTTTCAGGCGGCTGGTATTGGACATAATAATCTATAGAAAAACGCAACGGGCAATAGCAGGAATTGCATAAGTCCCGGACGAATTAAGTTCCGGACATGCAAGTTTGAAGAGGTATGGAATGTTATCCGAAATATATCTGGACAACAGTGCAACAACAAGACAATATGACGAAGTCACTTCGCTGATGGCCGAAGTAGCTTCAAAATACTACGGCAATCCGTCGTCGCTGCATACGAAAGGCATAGAAGCCGAAAGGCTTGTCTCCGGCGCCAGGGAAACCATAGCATCTTTGCTGGGAGCCCAGCCTTCGGAGATTTTTTTCACATCGGGCGGCACCGAGTCAAACAACCTTGCCATAGTCGGGTATCTTGACGCGAACCCCAGGAAAGGGAAACATGTTATAACCACCAAAACAGAGCATCCATCCGTGCTTGAAGTGTACAGGAATCTTGAAAGCAGGGGTTACAGCGTGGATTATCTTGATGTAGACGGGAACGGCCGGATAATACCCGGGCAGCTTGAACAAAAAATAAGGCCTGATACGGCGCTTATAAGCATCATACTCGTCAATAACGAGACAGGAACGATACAGGATATAAACAGGATATCGTCCATCAGGGATGCGCTGAACCCGCATGCCGTCATACATGCGGACGCGGTCCAGGCTTTCGGGAAAATTAAGCTTAATCCTGCGAAATCAGGCATAGGCCTTATGTCGTTCAGTTCGCACAAGATCCACGGACCCAAAGGAGTCGGCGCGTTATATGTATCAAAAAGCTTAAGGATAAACCCGCTGTTTTATGGAGGCGGACAGGAGACACTGTTGCGTTCGGGAACAGAAAATGTTCCCGGTATAGCCGGCTTTGGCCTGGCAGCAAAAATGACGGCTGAGCGGATAGAGGAGAATTATCGGAAGGCGGCCCGACTCAAACAGTTGCTGGTCGAAGGACTTGCAGCGTCTGATGTAGAACACCGGGTCAACTCGCCTGACGATGCTTTGCCTTATATAATCAACATTTCATTCAGAAATGTCAGGGCGGAGGTACTGCTCCACCACCTGGAACAAAGGGGCATTTTCGTTTCGACCGGGTCGGCCTGCTCATCGCATAAAAAGAACAGGAGCCATGTGCTGACAGCTATGAACGTAGATCCGGCCTTGATAGACGGCGCTTTGAGATTCAGTCTTTCGCATCGGAACACCGAGGAAGATATCAGGTTGACATTAGATGCATTGAAGGATATCATTCCGGTAATAGATATCAGCAAAAAAAAGAAATCCGGGAGGATGTAATGAAAAAAGTCATACTTGTCAGATATGGCGAGATAATGCTCAAGGGTCTGAACAGACCCGTGTTTGAAGACAAACTCATCTGCAACATCAAAAAGGCATTGTACGGACTTGGGAAAACAACCGTAAACTGCTCGCAGGCAAGGATTTATATCGAACCGGAACAGGACGATTTTGATTTTGACAATGCAGTTTCAAGGCTTGTAAAAGTATTCGGGATCGTTTCTGTCAGTATCGTATGGAAGATCGCATCAGACTTCGAAGAAATAATGAAGTACTCTGCCGAGATGGCCAGGGACTACGTTGCAAGGCTGGGCAGGAATACCGCCGTAAACAGTTCGTCAGCCGAATCCGGAACTTCCGGCGGAGCCGTCGGATTCAAAGTCGAATCCAAAAGGGGCAACAAGAGGTTTCCCATGGAATCCCCTGAAATATCCAGGCAGCTTGGCGGATATCTGTTGAAAAACGTTCCCGGGCTGAAAGTCGATGTAAACAATCCCGACTTCATTTTCTTTGTCGAAGTCAGGGAGTACACATATATATATTGTGAAATAATCCCCGCATTCGGAGGACTGCCGGTAGGCACAAGCGGCAAGGGCGTTCTGCTGCTTTCAGGAGGTATCGACAGTCCGGTGGCCGGATGGATGATGGCAAAAAGGGGCATGGAGATAGAGGCGGTACATTTCCACAGTTACCCTTATACAAGCGAACGTGCAAAGGACAAGGTCATCACTCTGGCAAAGATCCTTTCGCAGTATTGCCAGCGCATCAGGCTCCATATAGTTCCGTTTACGGATATACAGCTTGAAATAAACGACAGGTGTCCTGAAGAATATCTTACGATAATCATGCGGAGAGCGATGATGAAGATAGCGGAAAGGATCGCCGCTGAAAACGGAGCTATAGCCCTCATCACGGGTGAAAGCCTCGGGCAGGTCGCCAGCCAGACGGCGCAAGCCCTTGCAGTTACGAACAACGCTGTAAGCATGCCGGTCTTCAGGCCTCTGATCGGGATGGACAAGAATGAAGTTGTGGAAATAGCAAGAAAGATCGATACGTACGAGACGTCGATCCTTCCATATGAAGACTGCTGCACGGTTTTTGTGGCGAAACACCCCAAAACGAAACCGAAGCTGGAAGAAGCGAAGGAATACGAAAGCAGGCTCAGTCTTGACGAAATGATAGAGAAAGCTGTCAGGGATACGGAAACAATGGACATTGGTGACTAATTCCACGCATGCGCGGCAGACCGTTCTGACAACAATATATTTGTGCAGAGTGTTATGGGAAAGGTTGTTGCCAATGACGGTCGCTCGCAGGAAAAGCCTGAAATGGCCAATATACGCCGCAATTATGATAATTGCCGCCGTTTCTGCCGCTTTTCTGGTTCTGGCAAATAAATATGCAGGGGATACGATCCGAAAAGGCATCATCATTGAGGGTACAGACGTTTCATGGCTTACTGCCGAGGATGCCAGGGCCCTGGTGGAAGACGGGCTTAAAAGGAATTATGTCAACGAAAAAGTAACGCTGACATATGACGGGCACAAGTGGGATATAAGGCTGAGCGACATCGATTACAGCTTCGAGGTCGACAAAGCAGTCGAACAGGCATTCAGCATCGGTCGGGACGGCAACATATTCAAAAGGACATTCGACGCGATCTCGCTTTCAAGAAACGGGCTGGCGCTGGATGTAGAAGTGAGCTTCAACAGGGAGAAGCTCAGGACCAAACTGGATGAAATAAAAAAGCAATGCGACAGGGCTGCCAAAAACGCATCAGTTGCCTACAACGGAGGGAAGTTCGAATACACCCCCGATGTGCCGTCCAGGGAGCTCGATGTTGACACTAATCTCAAATTGGTGGAAAATTGTTTAAAAAAGAGGGAATTCAAAAATATAGAGCTTGTTTTGGAAGAGAAAGAGCCTGAAATAACATATGAAGAAGTAAAGAATGTCAACAGTGTGCTATCGAGTTTCAGCACCACGTTCAACAGCGGCGATGTCAACAGGACCGACAACATAAAACTGGCATGCAGCAGGATAAACAACACGCTGCTGATGCCGGGGGATGAGTTTTCGATGAACAGGGAACTGGGGCCGAGGACTTACGCCAATGGTTACAAGCAGGCTCCCATCATATTCAAGAACGAGCTGGTCCCCGGCACCGGGGGCGGTGTATGCCAGGTTTCGTCAACGCTTTATAATGCGGTGCTGCTGGCAGGACTTAAAGTGACGGAACGGGAACACCATTCGATGCCGCTGACATATATCAGCCCGGGAAGGGATGCGACGATCACGGAAAGCTCAATAGACTTCAGGTTCGTGAATAACCTGGAGTATCCGGTGCTGATAAACGCGAATGTGAAAGGCAATAAACTGAATATAAGCATACTTGGAAGAAAAAGGGACGACGGGATAGAGTTCAGGCTGAAAACGAAAACAGTCGGCGTTTATAAGCCCAAGCCCGAAAAAATAGTACTTGACCAGACACTTGAACCTGGCCGGAAAGTCGTCGAACGCAAGGCAAAGAACGGCATCAGGGTGATATTATACAGGGAAGCCTACAAAAACGGCGTGCTTCAATGGCGTGAAAAACTGAATGAAGACTATTACAGGCCTGTTCAGGGCATTACAAGAGTAAGCAGCGATATCTGGCAACAGTATAATGCCCAGGGAAAGCCGGCCGACTGATCGTCAACGGTATCCCACAGGCTGACGCGGTATTTAAACCGACGGATCGGGCCGGGGTTTTCCTGCCGTAACAGCCGGGGTTAACTGCTATAACAGAAAGATAGAACGAAATGAGGGGTCACGATGGTCGAAGGACTGTACAACAAGGAGGTCGTATGTCCTGTCTGTTCGCAGAAATTCCAGGCGACAAAGGTAAAAGCGAGGGCATGCAAGGTCAAAAGCAGGGATTCCGATTTTTGCGTACATTATGAAGGCATCAATCCCATTTTGTATGATGCCTGGGTCTGCGAAAACTGCGGCTACGCCAACCAGTCGGAGAAGTTTGAAGAGATAACGCAGAGCGAAGCAGATATCCTCAGGAAAAAACTTTTGCCAAAATGGAAGAAGCACAGCCTGAGCGGAGAACGGGATGTGGATACGGCGCTAGAAGCATTCAAGCTTGTACTGATAAGCCACGATTTCAGAGGAGCAAAGGCCAGCGAATTCGCTAAGGTATGTCTCAGGATCGCCTGGCTGTACAGATACAAGGGCGACAGTGAAGAAGAAGCCAAATTCATCAGTCATGCACTTGATTACTATAAACAGGCGTATGAAAAGGAACGTTTCCCGGTCGACAAGCTCGATGAAAGTACCTGCGAATATATGATCGGCGAACTGAGTTTCAGGGCCGGCAACTATAATGAAGCTGTCAAATGGTTCAGCCGGCTCATAGGTTCGGAGGAAGCCAGGAAAAAGCCGGCGCTCATTGAAGCCGCAAGGGAACAGTATCAACTGGTCAAGGAAAAGCTGAAATGACGGAGGTCGTATGGAAACAGGGAAGTTGCCGGGCAACGTGCTTGAAAAACTGGTATTCAGCAAAATCAAAAAAATACATGATGAGATACTGATCAGCCCGGGCATTGGCCTGGACTGTTCCGCGATAGATTTCGGCGAATATGCCTGCGTCCTTTCATGCGATCCTATCACCGGGACCGCAAAGGAAATCGGACGGCTTGCGGTACATATCAACTGCAATGACATAGCGTCCTCAGGCGTATTGCCCCTCGGGCTGCTTTCCGTCATTCTTTGCCCTGAAAATTCAACTGAAGAAGAACTGGAGACCATAATGGAGCAGTTCACTGAAGCTGCCAGGTCCGTAAATGTAGACATACTTGGCGGGCATACGGAAATCACCGGCGCGGTCAACAGGTTCGTCATATCGTGCACAGCAGTGGGTAAATGCCTGAAAGATAAAATCATCAGCGCCAGCGGCGCCAAAGCCGGCGACAGTCTCATCATCACCAAGCATGCCGGCCTGGAAGGCGCCTCGATCATAGCCCATGAGAAGGAAGAGGAACTTGTGCAGGTATTTGGAAGACAGACCGTTGAAGAAGCAAAATCTTTCATGAACAGTATAAGCGTTGTGAAAGACGGGGTCACGGCTGCGGAATTCGGCGTGAATGCCATGCATGATGTGACCGAAGGCGGGGTGCTCGGAGCCGTCTGGGAGCTTTGCGAAGCATCCGGTACCGGCGCCGAGGTATTCATGGATAAAATACCGATCCATATGGCAACCAGAAAAATATGCGAATATTATAAAATAGATCCTTACCGGCTTATATCCAGCGGCTGCATGCTTATATCGGCAGCAGACGGCGATGGGCTCGTAAGCAGGCTGAAACAGGAAGGCATCGACGCTGCAGTTATCGGAAAACTCGACGATTCCGGCAGAAGGCTGATGGTCATCGATGGAAGGGCAGAAGAGATAGCCCCTCCTGCAAGTGACGAATTATATAAAGTTTTGTGATGTTATAACTTGACAGGATTTTGTCAAATGCTATAATATTTTTATTAAATTTTATAAAAACGCGGATGATTTCCATGGAAGGACAGCTTGTCCGACTGTGGAGGGACGCACCTCTGGAGAGACCGTCAAGGCGCCGAAGGGGCAAGTCCCGTGGACACGGGATACAACTCTCAGGCAAAAGGACAGAGGATGCTCATATCATAGTTTTATGATATTTGGGTATCACAGGTCAAATCCGAGGGTTTGACCTTTATTTTTTAATAAAAAAACATAAAATGGAGGTATAACATGTATCAGATTGATGAAATACGAAAGATCGACCCTGAAGTTGCACAAAGCATTGAGAATGAAGTTGAAAGGCAGAGGAGCAAAATAGAGCTCATCGCTTCGGAAAATTTCGTGGACGGAGCGGTATTGCAGGCTCTTGGAACTCCCCTTACCAATAAATACGCCGAAGGATACCCGGGAAAAAGGTATTACGGAGGCTGTGAGCATGTCGATGTTATCGAGCAGCTGGCAATCGACAGGGCCAAGGCTATTTTCGGCGCCGAGCATGCCAACGTGCAGCCGCATTCAGGCGCACAGGCAAATTCGGCAGTCTACTTTGCAGTGCTGGAGCCCGGTGATCTTATACTCGGCATGGATCTCGCCCACGGCGGCCACCTGTCCCACGGCATGAAGAAGAACATATCGGGAAGGTACTACAGGTCCGAGTTTTACGGCGTAAGGAAGGATACGGGCACCATCGACTATGACATGCTCCACAGGAAAGCCAGGGAACTTAAGCCGAAGATCATAGTAGCCGGCGCCAGCGCTTACCCGCGCATCATCGACTTCAAGGCATTCAGCGAGATTGCAAAGGACTGCGGAGCTTATCTGATGGTAGATATGGCGCATATCGCAGGTCTCGTGGCTGCCGGGCTCCATCCCAGCCCGGTGCCGTACGCGGATTTCGTAACGACAACTACCCACAAGACTTTGAGAGGCCCGCGCGGAGGAATGATACTCTGCAAAGCTGAATATGCGAAAATGATCGATTCAGCCGTATTCCCCGGCACGCAGGGCGGTCCGTTGATGCATGTCATAGCGGCTAAGGCAGTTAGCTTCAAGGAGGCAATGACGGAAGACTTCAAAAAATACCAGCACCAGATCGTCAAAAATGCAAAAGCGCTTGCTGACGCACTGATGGATGAAGGATTCCAGCTTGTTTCCGGAGGTACGGACAACCACATGATGCTTGTCGATCTGAGCAACTTCTCGGTTACAGGAAAGGCGGCTCAGCTTATGCTCGATGAGGTCGGCATCACGGTAAACAAGAATGCGATACCTTTCGATACTCAAAAACCGACTGTGACGAGCGGTATAAGGATAGGTACTCCTGCCGTTACCACGAGGGGCATGAAGGAAGACGACATGAGGGAGATAGCAAGGCTTATTAAGATGGTCATCACAGATTTCGACAGCTCGGCAGACCAGGTAAGGCAGAGAGTCGCGGCTTTGTGTAAAAAGTACCCGCTTTATGAATGACGTGAAGTCAAATATACGTGATCAATACAAGTTGTACAGATGAATTGGTCCATATTGAAAAAAGCTGATCACAAGGCCGCTATGGACCAATGTACATGTTAATGTTGAATTAAGTTCACCGAAGGGCTAAGATATTAGGAGAACGACCTTTATCTTGGTCCTTTTCTTAAATGCGTACTGATGGAATGACAGTTCGGAGCCAATACTATAAGCCTTGTTCTGCGGGAGGGTGACATGGATCGGAAAAAAGAACCGCTGGCGTACAGGATGTGTCCCAGGACCATCGATGAGTTCGTCGGGCAGGAGCACATCATCGGCAAAGGAAAACTGCTTTACCGGATGATAAAGGCAGACAGGATATCATCGATAATACTCTATGGTCCGCCCGGTACAGGCAAGACGTCCCTTGCCAGGGTCATAGCAGCCACGACCAAAGCCAATTTTGAAAAACTCAATGCCGTTACCGCAGGAGTGGCGGATATAAAAAGGATCATATCCGACACCCAGAATCCCATGTTCAATCAGACCGGCAGGACGGTGCTTTTCATAGATGAGATACACAGGTTCAATAAAGCCCAGCAGGACGCGCTGCTGCCATACGTGGAAAACGGGACCATCGTGCTTATAGGCGCAACGACCGAAAATCCTTATTTCGAAGTGAACAAGGCGCTTATCTCACGTTCGACGGTCTTTATGCTCAAACCCCTCGAAAGCAGGGATGTGGAGAAAATCATAAGGATGGCCCTGGCCGACAGCGAAAGAGGGCTCGGCAGCTATCCCCTCAGGATGGACGAAGAAGCAGTAAAATATCTTGCCGAGATATCGAACGGCGACGCCAGAAGGGCGCTCAATGCGCTGGAACTGGCTGCCGTCACCACCGACCTGGATGCGGACGGGCAGATACGCATAACACTGGAAGTCATAGAGGAATGTGTCCAGAAAAAGGCGATAGCATTTGATAAGTCAGGAGAAGCCCACTATGACAATATCAGTGCGTTTATAAAATCGATGAGGGGCAGCGATCCGGACGCAGCGCTGTTTTACCTTGCAAGGGCCCTGTATGCCGGAGAAGATCCGGAGTTCCTCATAAGGAGGATCATCATATGCGCATCTGAGGATGTCGGCATGGCGAATCCGACGGCGCTGCAGGTCGCGGTAGCAGCCGCCCAGGGCATACACATGATCGGAATGCCGGAAGCCAGGCTTTTGCTTGCACATGCAGCGGTAATGGTTGCTGTCAGCCCAAAATCGAACTCATGCTATAAAGCGCTGGAAAAGGCAATGCATGATGTAGAAACGAAGAAAACAGGAGAAGTGCCTATGCACCTCAGGAATGCGCCCGTGAAAGGCATGGAGGAGCAGGGTTACAGTATCGGTTATAAATATGCCCATGACTATCCTGGCAACTATGTAAAGCAGCAGTATTTCCCGGAAGGCATGGAAGGTACGGTCTATTACGAACCTACTTCCAATGGATATGAAGCCAGGATAAAGGAATGGCTCGAAAGGATCAGGAACAGTTAAAAGGCAGCATGGACAGCAGGTCTTAACAAAAGGTTTACTCGCCGGAACAGGCCGCTGCCTTAAAACAGCCGAAGAGGCTGACGATAAATGAAGTTGCGGGATTTGGATTTGATCAGGGAGAAACGGAGGGCAATATGGTCAGAAGGATATTGGCATGGGTGGTCCTGGCAGGATTCGTGCTGCTTTTGCTGAATGTTATGTTCTTCAGATTTTACTGGCAGCTCAGCGTGGCAATATACATCATAGTCATGATCGGATACATCCTGTACAGCAGCATGGCAAGGCGGATGAAAGATCTGGGAAAGGTCATAAAAATGGAAGAAAAGAACAGCGAAAGCAATACCGAGGAAAACGGGCACTGATGCGGGGAAAACAGTCGATGCTGACAGGATGACATGCGAATGTTATAAAAACATGCAGATGACAGGGAGGCATTCATATGCATTTCAAATATGGATATGGGAAAGGGTACAGGGAGTTTGACATACCTGACAAAAACATAATGGCAGAACTGCGCCAAAACAAGGTGGATGTCGGACTTACCGGCATTGACGAGGTTACGCGTGCCCTTAGAGAGCCTATCGCGTCGAAAAGGCTTTCCGAAATTGTAAAAAGCGGCGAAAGGGTAGTTATAATCACCAGCGACATCACAAGGCCGATGCCGAGCAAAACTGTACTTCCGCCTGTCATTGATGAACTTCTGCAGGCCGGCGCAAGATATGAGGACATTACTGTGGTATTTGCCCTTGGCAGCCACAGGAAACATACCGAGGAAGAGATGAGGTACCTTGTCGGCGATGATATTTATGAAAAGGTCAGGTGCGTCGACAGTGATGCGAACAGGTGCAGGATGCTCGGCACGACCTCAAGGGGAACGCCTGTGGAGATATTTGAGGAAGTTGCCGACGCGGACCGCGTCATATGTCTTGGAAATATCGAATACCACTATTTCGCCGGATACAGCGGAGGCGCCAAGGCGATAATGCCAGGCGTTTCAACGCGTGCGGCCATCCAGGCGAACCACAGCGCAATGGTGCGGGATGAGGCAAGGGCAGGCGCGCTGGACGACAATCCGGTCAGGCTGGACATCGATGAAGTGGTTAAGTTCGTGCCCATCGACTTTATCGTGAATGTCGTTCTGGATGAGGAAAAGACCATCATAAAAGCCGTGGCAGGCCATTACCTGCATGCCCACAGGGAGGGCTGCCGTTTCCTTGACAGGCTGTACAAGGTGACGATACCTGAAAAAGCGGATATAGTCATCACCACCCCCGGAGGGTTCCCGAAGGACATAAACCTTTACCAGGCCCAGAAAGCGCTGGACAACGCAAAGCACGCAGTCCGCGACAACGGGATCATTATCCTTCTGGCATCATGCAGCGAAGGGTACGGCGAGAAAGTCTTCGAAAGATGGATCAACGCATCGGATTCACCGGACAGCCTGATAGAAAGTATCAGGAGAAACTTCGAGCTTGGCGGGCACAAAGCCGCAGCCATAGCTCTTGTCGAAAAGAAAGCCCGCGTTTTTATCGTTTCAGATTTGGATCCCGCCATGTGCAGGCATATTTACATGGAACCGTTCGGCAGCATGCAGGAGGCGATCGATCACGCATTTTCCATCATGGGCCCCGACGCCCGCGTACTGCTCATGCCGCACGGCGGCTCCACGCTGCCGGTGGTTGGGCAAGCAGGCGCCTGATACATCATTTCTGGATAAGGAGACGGTTCTCCTGCCTGATGTGTGACACACTTCGGACAAGAGAACCGTAAATTACTTTTCTATTGACAAATCAAAAACAAAATGTTAATCTTTACTTGAATAACCGAGTAATTTACTAGGAATTATCCGGGGATGCGGTAAAGGCATAATCGGAGGTATTGCGATGAAGCTTTCAACAAAAGGCCGCTACGGCCTTAAAGCGATGCTGGACCTGGCCGTGCACAGCGCCGACGGGCAGGTCTCCCTGAACAGCATAGCTGAGCGCCAGGGACTATCGGAGAATTATCTTGAGCAGCTGTTCGCTTCATTGAAGAAGGCAAGGCTGGTAAAAAGCGTGAGAGGACCGCAGGGAGGCTACATGCTTGCAGACAGCCCGGAAAACATCAGCGTGGGCGACATACTGAGAGCCCTGGAGGGTTCACTTGCCCCTGCAGACTGTGTATCGGAAGACCTTGGCGCAGCACGGTGCGGCAATTCTGACAAATGTGTAACGCGCAGCGTTTGGGAAAGGATCCGGAACGGTATAAATAATGTTATCGACAACATAACGCTTAAGGAATTGATCGACGACTATAACAGGAATAATAACAATTAGATTATTGACAATACTTGAAATATGCCAGGTTTTCAAAAACCGGCGATATACATTTTCATGAAAAGGAGACAATAGCATGAGCACAAGGACTATATATCTCGACCACGCAGCAACGACATACGTGAAAAAGGAAGTGCTGGAGGCGATGCTTCCCTGGTTCACTGAGAATTATGGCAATCCGTCCACGGTATATTCCATAGGCAGGGCCAGCAAAAAAGCCATTGAGGAAGCCAGGGAAACGGTAGCGCGGATCATCGGGGCAGAACCCCGTGAGATATTCTTTACAGGTTCCGGCACCGAAGCGGACAACTGGGCTATCAAAGGCGCCGCTTATGCGAACATGAAGAAGGGCAAGCATATAATAACCACTTCAATCGAGCATCACGCGGTGCTCCATACATGCCAGTATCTCGAAAGCGAAGGCTTCGAGGTGACATACCTGCCGGTGGATGAATACGGACTTGTAACTCCCGAACAGGTGGAAGCTGCCATCAGGCCTGATACGATCCTTATTTCGATTATGTTCGCCAACAACGAGATCGGAACCATCCAGCCGATCGCAGAGATAGGCAAGATCGCAAGGGCGAAGGGGATATGCTTCCATACCGATGCCGTTCAGGCAATGGGGAATATACGGATAAACGTTTCAGACCTGAATGTGGACATGCTTTCCATGTCGGCCCACAAGTTCTATGGTCCTAAAGGAGTCGGCGCTCTTTACATAAGAAAGGGCGTCAAGCTGACTTCCTTCATGCACGGCGGCGCCCAGGAAAGGGGCAGACGCGCAAGCACCGAGAACGTTCCGGGCATAGTGGGACTGGCAAAGGCACTGGAACTGGCGGACAAGAACATGGATGAATACAACAGGAAGCTTATTGCCCTGCGTGACAGGACCATCGAGGAAATCGAGAAAAAGATACCTTTTGTGAGACTGAACGGCCACAGGGAAAAAAGACTTCCGGGCAATGTCAATTTCTCGTTTGAATTCATTGAGGGCGAGTCTCTCCTGCTGATGCTGGATATGAAAGGCATTGCGGCTTCCAGTGGTTCGGCCTGCACGTCGGGTTCGCTGGACCCGTCGCATGTGCTCCTGGCTATCGGTCTTCCGCATGAGATAGCGCACGGATCGCTGAGACTCACTTTCGGAGAGGAGAATACAGACGAGGATGTCGACTACCTTATGGAGGTACTCCCTGAGATAGTCCAGAGACTGAGGGAAATGTCGCCCCTTTATGAAGAGATACGCAATAAGAATTCTGACGGACACAAATGAAATAAAAACTGATATTGTTATATACACTGATTTTAAGTTCGATTGCAGGGTGTTATACGGACAGAAAGAGGGAATGTTTTATGATGTATAGCGAAAAAGTAATGGACCATTTCATGAACCCTAGAAATGTCGGAGAAATAGCCGATGCGGACGGTGTAGGACAGGTCGGCAACCCGAAGTGCGGAGATATAATGAAAATGTATCTGAAAATAGAAAACGATGTCATTACGGACGTCAAGTTCAAAACCTTCGGATGCGGAGCCGCTGTCGCTACGAGCAGCATGGCAACGGAACTCGTGAAGGGAAAGACCATCGATGAAGCCCTGAAGATAACCAATAAGGCAGTGGCGGAAGCACTTGACGGTCTGCCGCCGGTGAAGATGCACTGTTCCGTACTCGCTGAAGAAGCGATCAGGGCCGCGATCGACGATTATAAAAGGAGAAAAGGCCTTATAGATGACAGCGGCACATGTGACGCTTGCAGCAAAAGATGTGAGGATATACACCACCACATGAACGACGAAGATGAATAGGTGAAATATGTCAAAGGGTAAAGTGATGCTGGGTATGAGCGGCGGAGTCGACAGTTCCGTCGCTGCTGCTATTTTAAAGGAAGAAGGCTATGAAGTCTTCGGAGTAACGATGCAAATATGGCCTGATATTGACGAAGGCAGGAGGCAGACCGAGGGCGGATGCTGTTCTCTTTCCGCGGTGGATGACGCGCGCAGGGTCGCGAACAGGCTCGGTATAAATTACTATGTATTGAACTTCAAGGAAGTGTTCCAGCAGAAGGTCATCGACTATTTCACGAACGAATACCTTGCGGGACGGACGCCAAACCCCTGCATCGCCTGCAACCGTTTCATAAAATTCGAAGCTCTGCTGGCAAAGGCTGTTTCCATGGGGATGGACTATGTAGCCACCGGGCACTACGCGCGCATCGCCTACGATGATGCATCCGGCAGATATCTGCTTAGGAAGTCCGTTACCGCGGAGAAGGACCAGACATACGTCCTGTACACGATGACCCAGTACCAGCTTGAAAGGACGCTTTTCCCGATTGGCGAATACAGGAAAGAACAGGTGCGTGCCCTTGCAAGGGAATACGGCCTTCCGGTAGCATCCAAGCCGGACAGCCAGGAGATATGCTTTGTGGAAGATAACGATTACGGAAGGTTTATCACCGAAAACACCGAGGCGGAGATAAAGCCCGGCTATTTTGTCGACAGGGAAGGCAATATCCTCGGCAGGCACAGGGGGATAATACATTACACCGTAGGACAGAGAAAAGGCCTTGGCGTATCCTTCGGGAAACCGATGTATGTCGTGGATATAAGACCTGAAGACAACACTGTAGTGCTTGGCGGTGCGGATGAGGTCTTTTCTGGCGGACTGATAGCATCAGATCCAAACTTTATTTCCATGGACAAGTTGAACGATGAGATGAGAGTAACCGCAAAGATCAGGTATTCCGCCAAAGAGGCTCCGGCAGTTATCAGGCCGCTGGACGGGAACAGGGTGGAGGTAACGTTCGATGAACCGCAAAGAGCCATTACTCCCGGCCAGGCTGTAGTATTCTATGACGGGGACATCGTGGTTGGAGGCGCAGTCATAGACAGGTCGTTTTGAACGAATGAAGCGGCCAAAATACGGGGACGGTTCTTGCAAAACGCGGGAACTGTTCTCGTTTTTGATTTATTATCGAAATTCACACATTAGAAGCGTCCCCATGACATGGTCAATGACTGTCATGCCGGGTACCGCACTTACAGCTTGTCGAAAACCGGTTTCCTGTTTTCAAAATGCACCGTGTATTTAAATCCGGCATCGCGCAGCACCTGTGAAAAATATTCGAAACGCGCCGCCACATGGTCCGTCTGGTGCGCGTCGGAACCGAGGCATACCAGTTCCCCGCCCAATTGGCGATACCTTTTGAGTATTTCGGTATCATAAACGGCATCGGGCCTTTCGATCCTGTATGTGCCTGTATTCAGTTCAAATCCCCTGCCGTGGTCTATTAGCTCCATAAATATCATATCAAAAAGATCTGAGTAGTCAGCATATCTTAACGTCCTATCGGCATAATCTGCATACCTGATTATATATCCGAAATGGCCGAGCATATCGAAAGAACCCAGGTTTTTTACCATGAAATATATTTCCTCAAGATACCGCGAATAAGCTTCTTTCTTTGATTTTCCCCTGTAATACTCTTTATCGTACGGGTTCTGCCTGTCCACGAGATGTACGGACGCCAGCACGTAATCAAACGGGTACCTGCGGATCACCTCTTCTGACTCTCGCAGGACATGGGGCTGTATTCCGACCTCCACGGAAACAAGTACCTTCAGCCGGTCCGCGTATTTTTCCCTGACGGGGTTCAAAACACTGAAATACTCGTCAAAATCTATAAGAAAATCCAACTCTCCCGGAAAGTCATAATCGAGGTGGTCTGTGAAAGCGATACCGTCAAGGCCAAGCTTAATTGCCGATCCGCAAGCCTGCTCCGCGCTCATCACACTGTCTGTCGAGAATGTGGTATGTGTATGGCAGTCAAACATAAGCTACCTCCGTGATTTTTTCCCGGAGACAATACTATCACTGTAAATGGATAAAATCAATGACAAAAACGGCAGTAATGTCAATCTAAGAAATATATGGTTTATAAAATGGAATCGTAGGTATATAATAAAGAAAGTCCGATAATCGCGACTAAACATACCAATACAGGAGGAATCTGATCATGAGCGATGCAAAGACCGAAGGACAGAAACTTGAGGAACGGCTTTCCTACAAGAGGCAGAACGCCTGGGAGAAAGTCGGTGAAGAATATATCAGGAAGGCTTTTGATTTTTGTGAGGAATATAAGGATTTCCTCAATGCGTCAAAAACCGAACGCGAATTTGCCGCAAATACTGAAAAACTTGCAGTTGCGGCCGGATTTAAAAAACTGGACGATCTGGCGGCCTCAAACAAGAGGTTAAAACCGGGGGACAAGGTTTACCACATAAACCGTAAGAAATCCGCCGTCCTGGCCGTAATAGGCAAAAAGCCGCTATCGGAAGGTGTCAATATCCTTGGCGCCCATATCGATTCGCCGCGACTGGACCTCAAGCAGAACCCGCTTTATGAAGATACTGAAATGGCCTTTTTCAAGACACATTATTACGGCGGTATCAAGAAGTACCATTGGCTCACCATACCTCTCGCTATCCACGGCGTCGTGGTAAAGGGCGACGGTACGACTGTCGAAATAGTGATCGGTGAAGACGACGACGATCCTGTTTTCAACATAACCGACCTGCTGCCCCACCTTGCCCGCGAGCAGATGCAGAAGAAAATGAGCGAGGCAGTGTCAGGGGAGGGGCTCAACGTCCTTCTCGGGTCGATGCCCTTCAATGATGAAAAGGTAAAAGAGAAAGTGAAACTGAACATACTGGATATCCTCAACAAGAGGTACGGTATTGTCGAGGAAGACTTCCAGTCGGCAGAACTTGAGATAGTGCCTGCCCAGAAATTCAGGGACGTCGGGTTCGATAAAAGCCTGGTCGGAGGATACGGCCAGGATGACAGGGTTTGCGCATATCCTGCCCTGAGGGCCGTTTTGGATATCGATACTCCCGAACGTACGGCAGTGTGTCTGCTGACAGACAAGGAAGAAATCGGCAGCATGGGCAATACAGGCGCCCAATCCAGTCTCCTGCAGGATTTCCTTGCAAATATCATCGCACTGACAGACGATGCCTATTCTGATCTGAAACTCCGTGCATGCCTTTCGAAGTCAAGGATGCTGTCCGCTGATGTGAACGCAGCCGTTGACCCCAACTACGAAAGCGTTTACGAAAAACGCAATGCAACGTATCTTGGCCATGGGATCATACTCCAGAAATACACCGGAGCCAGAGGGAAATACGATTCCAGCGATGCAAGCGCCGAGTTTGTCGGTGAAGTACGCAAACTCTTCAATGACAACGGTATCTTCTGGCAGACAGGCGAACTGGGGAAAGTGGACGAGGGTGGAGGAGGCACGATAGCGCAGTATGCGGCAAATCTCGGCATAGATGTCCTGGACTGCGGCATTGCAGTGCTTTCGATGCATTCTCCGTTCGAGATCACCAGCAAGATCGACATCTATATAACATACAATGCCTATAAGGTATTCTGCGGAATTAAATAATCGCATATGCGGTTTAAGCATGAATAAAGTCCGGTGGTCTGCCGGACTTTATTTTCTGCTTTCTGCCTGGTTGCCGTAAGATTTTTAAATGATATAAACAATCGGAATAATCGGCATTAATGCATTAATAAATGATCAAGGCATATTACGGATCCTGATCCGAGCCGGTTATTGAAGTTTCACTGTTAGACGGATTTTCAGATACTTTTCCGCCGGCATTGTCTGCCTTTTGCCCGTTTTCCGCGGGTTTAGGCTGCGGAGGCTGATACTTTGCCTTGTTTGTAAGGTAAAAGGCCTTCGCGTCAGGATCCGCGGATATGAAGCT
>ENA-UPAD01000939-UPAD01000939.1-bioreactor-metagenome-genome-assembly--contig:-NODE-939-length-35544-cov-6.393812_pt1 | contig 35544 bp, 25 predicted proteins | sample MGYA00238179_ERZ772710 | MGnify/ENA primary metagenome ERZ772710 (study PRJEB29004, sample SAMN07631245) | bioreactor metagenome | isolation source: Switchgrass digestor | place: USA: Dartmouth...
AATTATGCAGTGCCAGGCACTGTTGTATATGTTACGATGAATAATTCAGGTTAATAATAAATAATGTTTGACACGGCAACAAAAGAGTGTTATGATTGGTTTATTGCCGAACAAACGGCAATGAAATAATTTATTTTTTGGAGGATTTTTTAAATGAACAAAGGTACAGTTAAGTGGTTTAACAACCAGAAGGGTTTTGGTTTTATCTGCGACGAGCAGGGAAACGACGTATTCGTACACTACACAGGTCTTAATATGGAAGGCTTCAAGACTTTGGAAGAAGGTCAGAAGGTAGAATTTGAAGTAGTACAGGGTGCAAAGGGGCCTCAGGCAACTAACGTAACTTTAATATAATCAATATTGGGTTTACAATGTACCTTTTTCAAACTTTATATATATAAGATATAAGTTTTAGAATAGGATATATTGTTACAACGTAATTGATTATAGAGTTGGGAGCTGTCGCTTGAACGATTAAATCGTCAGGTGACGGCTCTTTCTATATATAGAAAAATGAATATAATGATTCGCAAGGATTTTAGCAATCAGCCTGCGGTCGGACAATCAAGCGTAACGGCTGCGACATTTATGTCCTTTATAAGCAATCCTGCATAAACGGGTAAGGTAACCACTCTTGCGATAGCGATATTCTCATTTTAAATAAATGTGATATTCTCGTTATAAACAGAATAAATAAATTAAAAGAAAAGAGTTCCGCTAACGAAACTCTTTTCTTTTAAGCCTATCAAATAATTTATAAAGTGGTTTAAACAGTACCAAAACTGATACGTAATTACCGATACAGTGAATAACGTCGAAGGGTATTCCTTTAATATAATCAGACAGTGCCATTGCTTTGCCTCCGATAAAAAGAAACGGTATTGAGCACAAGGCTCCGAAAGAAAGACCGAAAGCCCCGGCAACCATGGCCCAGAAAAACGGTGATCTGTTCTTTCTGAAAATCATTGTTATAAGCATTAGTATGGTCCATACATACAGGTAACAAATCCACCATGTTCCGAAACCGAAGATGGCTCCTTCGGCAAAGGCAAATATATAAATAATATATAAGGTTTTCCATCCGAATGTAATTGTACTTAAGATAATCAGCAGGGAAATAAGCTCTATATTCGGAAGGAATGACATGGCAATCTGGACCGTAATAAGTAATGCCGACATTATTCCGATAACGGCAATATCTTTGGCTTTTACGGACACTTTCATTTTTTAATATCCTTCCATAAGGGTAAGTTCGTATTTATCGTTGTCCCGGATATTAATAAGATCGGCTCCGGAGGAAATCGATTCACCGTCTTTGGTTATGCACCACCACTCCTGTTTTGAATCGTCGGCTTTACGGCCGTTGACCTCGGTTATGAAAAAACCGTAGGTACTTGTCTGGCCTTTTATAAGGCCTTCTTCTTCCAACGCCTGGCGAAGTGTATCGGCTTCTGTGGTAATAGCAAATTCCTGTACATCTTCGCCCGGAACTATTACCCGGACTGTGATTTTCTTAATTCCTTCGGTTGGGGGTTCGATGTTTTTGAGAAATACAAAATACAACAGAACTGCGATGGCAAACAAAGCCAGGGTTGCCAAAAGAATTTTAATCCATGATTTTTCTTTTTTCATACGCCTCTCCTTTCTTTCGGTGAGGGCTTTTATCTGCATAACAGCAAATAAAAAGCCTTTCTCACAAATGGGAAAGGACAATAAAGAGAAGTTCTTTATTGTACCTTTGTCCATGACTCGTGGATCTGCCGGTACAGGTTTTAAGCAGGTCTTCTGACTTATGGATCGCAGCCTTGGCTCCGCCTTCCCGGATATTACATCCAGTGGCTTAATAAAACATTATGGAGCAGACTCCCCATTCACAGCGGCGAGACCGTACAGGATTTTCACCTGTTTCCCTATTCTTCCCGGAAGCTGCCCGGGACACTTAAAACCCATCATTATCCAATATATAGTTGTTGTAAAGCAAAAACTATCTATATATTGTTAAAAAAGTATATACTAAATGTATAAACATGTCAATATAAAATTAATACAGATAATATATTGTATATGAAAGATTAATTTGATAATTTATTCATATATGATATAATTTACAGTAAAGCTGATTCAAATTTTGGTTTTATTTATTAGATCAATTACATCTTTAAAGGAGACGCGATATGAAAGTAACACAAAAACCCTTCGGGATTACAAAAAACGGTGAGCAAGCCACTTTATATACTGTCGCAAACAGTAACGGGATGAAGGCTTCTTTTACTGATTTCGGTGCCAATATTGTAAGCATAATAGTGCCGGACAGAAACGGGAATTTTGCCGATGTTGCTTTGGGATTTGCGAATTTGGAAGGTTATGAGGATAACAAACCCGGTTTCGGTTCATTTATAGGAAGAAACGCAAATCGTATTGCGGGAGCCAGATTTGAAATTAACGGAAAAGTATATCAGCTGCAAAAGAATGAAGGGGAAAACAATCTTCATAGCGGAACTCCCGGATATAATAAGGTAATGTACAGTACGGAAATATATGAAGATGATGACGCGATAAGCATCGAGTTTTCAAGGTTAAGTCCCGATAATGAACAGGGTTTCCCGGGAAATCTGGATGTTACGGTTACTTACAGTCTTACGGAAAACAATGAATTGATTATTGAATACCATGCCGTATCGGACAAAGACACGGTGGTTAATCTGACCAATCATTCATATTTCAATTTGGCAGGCCATAACAGCGGAGATATTCTCAATCATAAAGTTTGGATTAATGCAAATCAGTTTACGCCGACCGACGATAAACTGATACCGACGGGCGAATTGAGGGATGTGGAAGATACTCCTATGGACTTCAGAACCCCTAAACGTATCGGACAGGATATAAACTGTGATTACGAACCTCTGCGCCAGGCGGGAGGCTATGATCACAATTATGTACTGAATATCAGACAGGGAGAAATTGAGAAGGTTGCGGAAATAGAAGATGAAGCTTCCGGCCGGGTTATGGAAGTATTTACAAATAAACCCGGATTACAGTTCTACACAAGCAATATGCTGAGTCCCGTGGAGAACGGAAAAGACGGGGCAACCTATAATAAATGGGCGGGAGTATGTTTCGAGACCCAGTATTTTCCCAACGCATGCAATATTAAGTCATTTCCCAGCAGCGTGCTGAAAGCCGGTCAGGAATATGATTTTGTAACCATATATAAATTTTCATGCAGATAAATTAGATTGGCTTGGGTTTAGTGGGTAATCCCAATGAAGGGTATTTTTTTAGAGAAGGTACGCCGAGAGAAGAATAAGTCGAATAAAATATGGAATAAAACAAACGGCCCTATTAATATTATAGGACCGTTTTCTTATAAAAATAAAAAAGAGGAGAGCCCGGAAGAGGGGGGAGGGTAGCTTACCGGGCATGTTTTATGAAAAAAATTATCTTATAAGCAAACCGCAAAGTGCAAATTTTATAATTACTTTAATTATTTTGTTCAAGTTATGTATATTATAGATGTTAATTGTAATGTTAGTGTGGATAGATTATGAACAAATTGTTAATATTTTATTTGAAGGGTAATATTTTGATGAAAATGGTATTGTATTGTAATATTCATTATTTAATTTTAAAGCCGATATTAAATTGTGAAGATAAAACAGCAAAATTTGATTATGATAATCAGGAAATACTACGGAAAATTTTTGAAAAATTAATGAAAAATTAATAGTATTCGGAATATTATATGGTAGAATAAAACAAGAAAAAGTATGTTCGGATACAGAAAGACGTAAAAAGAAAGTATATGGCAAAACGAAGAACTAAAGGGGGACATAAAAAATGATAAAGGATATAGTGGAAGAACAAAGAAAATTTTTCATGACGGGAAAAACCCTGGACTATAAATTTCGTATGAAGGCTTTAAGCCGATTAAGAAGAGCCATCCTTGACAACGAAGAAGCCATATATGAAGCGCTGGCGCAGGATTTGAACAAATCAAAAGTTGAAACCTATCTTTGTGAGATAGGCATTGTTCTTGATGAAATTCGTTACCATCAAAAACATTTGCAAAGATGGATGAAAAAACAAATTATTATCCCTTCGGCCGGACAGCTTCCGGGTATTTGCTATCGTCTGCCTGAACCTTACGGCGTAACGCTTATTATGGCTCCATGGAATTATCCTATAAATCTCTGCTTTACTCCTCTTATAGGGGCCATTTCCGCAGGGAATACCGCTGTACTTAAACCTTCCGCATATGCACCCGCGACAAGCAGTGTAATAGAAAAAATAATTTCCGAAGCATTTCCTCCGAAATATATAGCGGTGGTCACCGGAGGCCGCAAGGAAAATTCCATGCTGCTTGATGAAAAGTTTGATTATATCTTTTTCACGGGAAGTCCGACCGTCGGAAAGGTTGTAATGGAGGCGGCATCCCAAAATTTAACTCCCGTTACGTTGGAATTGGGAGGAAAGAGCCCGGTTATTGTGGATGAAACCTCGGATATCGGACTCGCTGCAAGGCGGATTGCTTTCGGCAAGGTGACCAATGCCGGCCAAACCTGTGTCGCACCGGATTATCTTTTGATTCAAAGCAAGGTTAAAGATAAATTTGTTCACGAATATAAAAAAGCATTAAAAAGTTTCTTCCCGGAAAACGATATGTCACGAATGGTGACTATCATATCAGACAAGCATTATAAACGCCTTAAGGGATTGCTATCGGACGGCCGTATTATATTGGGAGGAAGGTGTGATGACGAAAGGCGGTTTATCGAACCTACGCTTATAGACAATGTGGATTTATCTTCTCCTATTATGAAAGAGGAAATATTTGGGCCGATACTTCCTGTTATCGCCTATGATAATCTGGACGAATGCATAAACATAATACGTTCTCTTCCGAAACCTTTGGCACTGTATGTATTTTCAGAAGACAGAAAGACTATAAATAAGATTTTCCGTTCCTGCTCCTTTGGAGGCGGCTGTATCAATGACACAATTTTGCACCTGGCCAATCCGAGACTGCCTTTCGGCGGAGTCGGCAATTCGGGAATGGGAAGTTACCATGGCAAAAAGAGCTTTGAGACCTTCACCCATTACAGAAGTGTATTAAAGCAAAGCTCGAAATTTGACATACCTCTCAGATACATGCCGTATACGGATAATAAGTTAAAATTGTTAAAGAACATCCTTCGTTAGGAAGGCTTCATATACCGGATCAATAGAATGCCTGCCGTTAAGGTTTCGTTGACCGGCACAAAAACCGTATATGCGGTTTTAATAATCAATACGGGAAACTTACGTTAAAAGCTTAAGGCAACGGTTTTTGCCAAAAGGCTTCAGGCAGCGGTACAATAACACAGGCTGTGTTTTCGGTGTCATATATCGGATTATAGGTGTCCGTTTATGACACGGAAATCATAGCCTGTTTTTTATGAAAAAATTTACAAAATTACTGTCGAAAAATATTCCGCAAAAATACTATAAACTTTTTTCAAATATTGACGAAATTCATATATGTGTTACCGTATCATATTTATGTGGTTTTATTCAGTATATTGCTTCAAGGCAGGTTGAAAATCAGAGCGAAATGAATCCTCAGGAAGTTCTCAAAGTACAAGCTTTGTTTTAAACAAAACTATTGTATAATAACGTCATATAATATATATAAAATTGTTGTTGAAAAATGTTGTCGAAATGAATATAAAGGAAGCAATAACATCAATTGCAGAGTTTTATTTTATGTCCTGTGTGAATAATATTAACATACACTCGTTTTAAATTTATAATGCATTTCCGTTTATATATTGGAAGCAGGTGGTCGTATGTCAAATGTATTCAGAAAACTGATAAGAAAAGAATTGGGAGAAGTCAATTATCACCGTTATTCATCATTCATAAAAAAGAATATAGATAACCGCAATATCAATGAGAGGATTAATGACAACCAAATAATATTTAACGATATGTATGAAAAACTGAAATATCGTGATATAAAATCCTTATCAAAGATGTATAAAAGATTAAATGACACTATGCTATTGGCGTTCCGCATCAGTAAGAATTTTGTATTTGCTTTTTTGGTTTATCTTATGGCGTCAATTTATTTGATATTGAGAGCCGTGAATCCGGAGCTTACAACCATATCCTTAATTCTTGTTAACATAAGTTTTATGTATAAAGTGTATGAGTTTATATCCAACAAATTCTGTTATGTTGATGCCCAGATTATTCTTGTCTATAAAGCGGTATTGGATAGGCTTATATTAAATAACCAAAAAAGGACAGACGATGAATGAGTGGGGACGGATTGCAAGTAATAAAAAAACTATAAAATTATCGTTGCACCTGTGTATAAAATATTTTATAATGTTGTGAGAGCTTGGGACAAGTCAGTGCCCCAAAATAAAATTGAATAAGGAGAATTACTGATGAAGAATATTTTTGTTTTTGATCATCCGTTAATCCAGCATAAGTTATCGTACCTCAGAGATAAAAACACGGGCACTAAAGAGTTCCGTGAACTCATGAGTGAGGTATCCATGCTGATGGCATATGAAGTAACAAGAGACCTGCCTTTACAGGAAATACAGGTCGAAACTCCTATAGGAGTAGCAAAAACAAAGATAATATCCGGTAAAAAGCTGTGTATTGTTCCTATCTTAAGAGCCGGTTTAGGTATGGTGGACGGTATACAGAATTTAATTCCTTCCGTTAAAATTGGACATATCGGACTTTATCGTGACCATGATACATTACAACCTGTTGAATATTACAGCAAATTCCCTGAAGACATCAGCGAAAGAGAAGTAATCATACTTGAACCTATGATTGCATCCGGCGGTTCCTTATCGGCTGCGATCAAAATACTGAAAGACAAGGGAGTTAAACACATAAAGATAATGAGCATTTTGGCGGCCAGAGGCGGCATAGAAAAACTGGCTGTCGAACACCCTGATGTAAATATATACTGTGCGGCTATCGATGAGAAAGTTAATCAGCATTGCTATATTGATCCGGGCCTGGGAGACGCAGGCGACAGACTTTTCGGTACAAAATAATACATTTGCTTTGAATATAATCCCACATATATCTTTTATGATATATGTGGGTTTTTGGTAATCGGAATAAAATTTCATTAAGTCTTAAATTTTAAAGATTTTTTGTTTTAAATATAACGGATATAAAACATGACTCAATTTTATAGGAAAGGGATTGAAATGGTTGATAAAGTAATTGACATTGTACTCGAAGCCGGAAAGCTTATGAATAACAGAGATTTTCAGGTAGAAAGCAAGGACAGTGTATCAAATTTGGTTACTACGGCGGATCTGTCCGTTCAGGCTTTTTTGGAAAGCAGACTGTTACCTTTGGTTGAAAACAGCTATTTTCTGGGCGAAGAAAACTTTAAAATCGCAAAGGACAAGCCTTGTCAATGGATTGTCGATCCTATTGACGGTACGGCCAATTTTGTCAGGGATATGGGGGCAAGTGTTATATCCGTCGCCCTTGTTAAAGAAGGAGAGCCTGTACTGGGCGTAATATACAATCCTTACAGGAATGAAATGTTTTATGCCGAGAAGGGAAAAGGCGCATTTCTTAACGGAAAGCCGATTAGGGTATCGGCTCGCCCTTTGGAGAGATCTGTTATATGTACCGCATTTTGCTTATACAATAAAAATTTTGCAAAACCCTGTATAAATATTCTGGAAGAAGTATATAAAAAATGCGACGACTTTCGCCGTATCGGAACCGCCGCACTGGAACTTGCCTATCTGGCGTGCGGCAGAGTAGATCTCTATTTCGAGATGAGGCTGTTTCCCTGGGATTTTGCGGCCGGAGAAATATTAATCAGGGAAGCGGGCGGCTTTATAGGGACTGTTGAATATGAGACCCCTGTTTTCCATCGCCCGATTCCGATAATCTGCGCCAATACAAGGGAAAATTATGAGTATTTGAGAAAAGTGGTGGAAAAGGAAGTTCCTAAAATCCCTTATACGGAGTAAAAACTTATTTTTTAATTGGGGTTGTATGGAACGCAGAGAGACAAAGCGTCAAATAAGTACGGAAAATAATAAGTCATTGTCCAATTATTATTAATGGATGCAGATATAACCTCAAAAACCAAGAACACAGGCTGTGATTGGAATGTCATATACGGATATTCATATGACCGTTTATGACCGCTCAAATCACAGCCTGTGTTTTTTTTTACGGTGTATTACGTTCATCTCTGCATCCCTTATATATTGAGCGACAGCATTATTTTTAACCGGTCGCATGGACTTAACATTTTATTTGGGTAGAACTTGTGATTTTTAATTTGAACTTATTGAATATGAAAATTGAATATGAAATTTGAATTTGAAAAATAAATATGAAAATTGAATATAAAAAGGTTTGTATATGTTTTTTATAAGAAATGACATTTTATATCATTATCGTATTTCATATAATTTTATTGGTTAATATTAATAAATTTCAATATAATGTAAAAAAAGCAGATTTTATTGCAGATTATTAATTTATGAATAAATTATGGCGGAAGGACAGATAACATGGGAATTACGTTTTATGAAAAGGAAAGGATTTTTAAACTGGATACCCCAAAAACCTCATATTTAATCGGTATAGCGGGAGAGCTTAAGTTTGTCGGGCACATTTATTACGGGAGAAAGCTTAGCGGAATTGAAGGCGTATGGGACAAGCTGCGGATCGGGGAAAATGATCCTTCCCTGTGGGATGAGAACAGCAGAGACAGGATTTCTTTATTAAGCTGTTTTCCTATGGAATATTCCTCCCATGGAGTGGGCGACTACAGGGAAAGCAGTGTCCGTGTGAGAGATAAACACGGCAATAACGCTGTTCTTTTTACTTATGACCATTACGAAATCATAAAGGGAAAGCCCGCCCTTGAGGGACTTCCCGCCACTTTCGGAAGAAAAGGCGGTAAAGACGGTGAGGCCGATGTCACTACTCTCATAATTACCTGCGTGGATAAAGTGCTGAATCTGAAAGCGGAATTATATTACAGCGTTTTTGAGGATACCGATGCCATAGCCAGAAGCGTCCGTATCATTAATGAGGATAGCGAAGCCATATATCTGGAAAAAGTAATGAGCTGCTGCCTGGACATGGAGAATAAAGATTTCGATGCATTGACCATGCACGGATCCTGGGCAAGGGAACGTCGGCTTGAGCGCAAGAAACTGGGACACGGCAAATACAGCATCGGTTCCGTAAGAGGAGGCAACTGCCACCAGGAGCATCCCTTCATGGCTCTTTTGTCAGAAGGGACAAACCAGACAATGGGTGAAGTATACGGTTTTAATTTTATATATTCCGGCAATTTCCTAATACAGGCGGAAATTGATCAGTTCAACAATGTGCGGGTCGTAGCCGGAATTCATCCCGAGGATTTTTGCTGGAAACTGATGCCCGGCGAAGCTTTTCAGGCACCGGAAATTATAATGACTTATTCGCCGGAGGGCCTGGACGGTATGACCCATTCTTTCCATACCTTGTACCGGGAACATCTTATAAGAAGCCCGTATAACAAAAGAATGCGCCCCATCCTGATTAATAACTGGGAAGCAACTTATTTCGATTTTGACGAAAAAAAGCTTCTTGATATTGCCAGGGAAAGCGTAAAGCTTGGAATTGAAATGCTGGTTATCGACGACGGATGGTTCGGTAACCGTTATGACGACAACAGGGCTTTGGGCGATTGGTACGTCAATGAAAAGAAACTGAAAGGCGGCCTGAAATACATATCCGACGAGGTAAAAAAGCTTGGCATGAAACTGGGGATTTGGTTTGAACCGGAAATGATAAGCCCGGATTCCGATTTGTACAGGGCGCATCCGGACTGGGCCATTGCAATTCCCGGAAGGGTACCGGGCAGATCCCGCAACCAGTATGTTCTTGATATCAGCCGCAAAGAAGTCAGAGATTATATTATGGATAAGGTATGTGCCATTCTTCACAGCGCCGATATCAGTTATGTAAAATGGGATATGAACAGGCCCTTAAGTGATTTGGGAAGTGCGGCTTTGCCTTCCGACAGGCAGGGTGAATTATATCACCGTTATGTGCTGGGAGTATATGAAATGCAGCAGCGCCTTCTTGACGAATTCCCCGACCTGCTTCTTGAAAACTGCAGCGGCGGCGGAGGAAGATTTGATCCCGGCATGCTGTATTTCAGCCCGCAGATCTGGTGTTCCGACGATACGGATGCGATTGAGCGGCTTGCCATACAGGAAAGTACGGCCATGATTTATCCTTTGTCCTCCATAGGAGCCCATGTCAGCGTTTGTCCCAACCATACGGTCGGAAGGGTTACGCCTTTTGATACGAGGGCGATTGTGGCACTGGCCGGAACTTTCGGTTATGAGCTTGACATTACAAAATTAAGTGACGAGGAAAAAAGACAGGTCAGGATTCAGACCGCATATTATCATAAGTTGAACGATCTGGTTCGCGAAGGCGTTTATTACCGCCTGGCGTCCTATCAGTGCAATAACTTTTATGACAGTTTTCAGATTTGCAGCCCCGACGGGTTAAAGAGCCTGGTATTTTATGTTCAGGTAAAAAGCGAACCCAATCAGCAGAGCCGGTTTATCAAACTGAAAGGGCTGAAAGAGGATGCCCTGTATCGGATTAAGGAACTGGATCTGACAAAGGAAACCGAATCCGACGATGTGGCAGAAGGTAAAATATTAAACGGCAGTGTTATGATGAATGCAGGTATCTGTATTGAACGGATGTGGGGAGATTTCAGGGCGAAACTGCTTTATATAGAACAATTATTATAATGAGAACAGTTTAGCGGACGGCGTTTTTCATGAATGAATTTTTAATGACCGGTTTTGATTAACGGTAAATTATATGATATTCACCGAAGAGATTTCTGAAAATATTTTTTATGGTTTTTGAATAAACAGATATGAATTGAAAAAACAGATATGAATTGAATAAACAGATATGATTAATTAAAAAGACAAAGAAATAAAAGAAAGACGGAAAAATAAAACAAAAGATTGAAATTGATAAAAACATGAAATGAGAGAGAGGATAAAATCATGGCTGTAAAAAGACTATGGAATGACGGCTGGGAGTTTTGCGAATGCCCGCTTGATGAAAAGTTCTATGAAATTCCGACTGAAGTTTGCTTTAAGCCGGTTGATTTGCCTCATGACTGGATGATTTATGACACGAAGAACCTGTACCGCAATTCCATCGGATGGTACCATAAGGCATTTTCCGTAAGTATGGAAGAATTAAAAAGAAGAACAGCCCTCCGTTTTGACGGGGTTTATATGGACACAACCGTTTTTATAAACGGCATGCGGGTTTATGAATGGAAATACGGATATACCACCTTTGAGTTTGACATAACAAAATATTTAAAGGAAGGGCTCAATGACGTATGGGTCAGGGTCGTTTTCAGGCACTGCAATTCCAGATGGTATTCCGGCGCCGGCATATATAGGAATGTATGGTTAAAGACTTATGAAGACGAGCACATACTGGCAGACGGCATATACATAAGCACGGTACCGCTTAATAATAATAAATTCCGTGTGGAAATGGAAACCGAGATACATATGGGTACCGATACCGGAATTAAAGGACGAATCCTGCGCCAGAGCATTTATGATCCGGATAAACGGCTTGTGGCAACGGTTTCAATGCCTTACGGGCCCGGGAACAGTGTCAGAACGGTGCCTGCGACTCCCGATTCTGAAGAAGCGCTGGCCTTTGTTCAGTCCATAACCGTAGAAAATCCTCTTTTGTGGGATATCGGTAGGGGAAACGTATATACGTTAAAGACGGAACTCATCAAGAACAACAAAATTATCGAGACGGAAGAAAACCGCTTCGGTTTCAGGGTAATGCGCTTTGACGCAAAAGAAGGATTTTTCCTTAACGGTAAAAATATGAAACTGAACGGTGTATGCGAGCATCACGATTTCGGATGCCTGGGAGCCGCCTTCAATAAGGATGCCATGCGGAGAAAATTTTTAATACTTCGCAGCATGGGTGTCAATGCCGTACGTACGTCCCATAATCCTCCTGCGCCGGAACTTATGGAACTGGCCGACGAGCTGGGATTTCTCGTCTTAAGTGAAGCCTTTGACATGTGGGAAATGAGCAAGACGCCGTATGACTACGGCAGGTTTTTCAAGGAATGGTGTGAACGGGATGTCAGAAGCTGGGTAAGAAGGGACAGGAATTGCCCCAGTTTGCTTATGTGGAGCATAGGAAACGAAATTTATGATACCCAGGCTTCCGAGCATGGACAGGAAATCACAAAGCGCCTTGTTAAAGCCGTAAGAGAACATGATCCAAAAAAGAATGCACCGATTACTCTGGGTTCAAATTACATGAAATGGGAAAACGGCCAGGCCTGTTCAAAATTGGTGGACGTGGTCGGCTACAATTACGGAGAGGCATTGTATGACGAACATCACAAAAAATATCCCGAATGGATAATTTACGGCAGCGAGACTTCTTCCATACTGGCAAGCAGAGGAATTTACCATTTCCCTTTGGAAAGATCCGTTCTTTCAGATGAGGATGAGCAGTGTTCCGCCCTCGGAAACAGTATAACCGGATGGGGAGCAAGAAGCTATGAAGATGCCATTTTCAACGACAGGGATGCCGGATACTCCCTCGGACAGTTCCTGTGGTCAGGGTTTGACTATCTGGGAGAGTCAACCCCTTACAGGACAAAGAACAGTTATTTCGGGCAGCTTGATACGGCCGGTTTTCCGAAAGATTCCTATTATATCTTCCGCGCCGAATGGACCGATTATAAAGAAAGTCCAATGATTCACATCTTCCCTTACTGGGATTTCAATCCCGGCCAGATTATAGATGTCCAGGTTTGCACCAATGCACCCGCCTGCGAGCTGTTCTTTAACGGCAGGAGTCTGGGTAGAAGAAAAATCAATCACAGGACGGACAGGAAAACCGTCCAGCACTGGAAAATACCTTATGAGCCGGGTAAACTCCTTGCGGTAGCCTATGACGAGACAGGAAGGATTATAACCAGTGATCGAAAGGAAAGTTTCGGGGATACCAGGTCGTTGGCCGTGAAAGCCGACAAAGAGGTAATCAGGGCAAACGGCACCGATTTATTGTTCCTGGAAGTCCAGGCACTGGATGAAAAGGGGATTCCGGTTGAAAATGCAAAAGACAGGATTAACGTAACGGTAAGCGGAGCAGGAAGGCTTGTAGGTCTCGACAACGGAGACAGTACCGATTTTGATCAGTATAAAGGAAAGAGCAAGAGGCTGTTTTCCGGAAAACTGCTTGCGGTAATCGCTGCAAAAACGGAGCCGGGGGATATCTGTGTTACTTTGGAATCCGTGGCAACCGGAAAAACGGAGTATCATTTTACTGCGATACCCTGTGAAGAAAAACCGGAAGGCATACAGGCAACCGCGGAAAATCAGGACAGGCAGCTTGTGGGAAGCGGTTCCGAAATGCCTGATTTAACCTTTGGGAAAGATGAAGTCCCTGTCCGGAAAATCGAACTTTCCTTTGAAGGAGACAACCGTCTTACGCCGCAAAATCCCTCAGTTAAAGTCCGTTCAAGGATTTGTCCGGCAAATGCGACTTATAAGGATTTAAGCTGGAAGATATTAAACGAATCCGGCATTGAAATCGACTATGTGAATATTGAACCGGAGAAAGACGGCGTACGGATTACGGCTAAAGGAGACGGTAATTTCCGCATCCGCTGTACGACGCGTAACGGCGGCAGAGCCGTAAGCGTGATTTCCGAACTGCCGCTTAAAGCGGAAGGTTTCGGCCAGGCTTATATAAATCCTTATAAAGATGTTCCTGCGGGACTTTGCGATGTACGAAAAGGCGGTGCCATGGAAGGAATAGAACACGGCATCGGATTTACGGGAAACGAAAACGGCATAATAGGATATTCCCATATCGATTTCGGCCCGTACGGTTCCGAAGAGATAACCGTATCCATTTTCGCCAACACTGACGATCCGGTTTATTTTAAAGTATGGGACGGAGATCCGGACAAGGGCGGAGAGCTTCTTCTTGATGCAAAATACCATATTCGGCACGAATGGATGGTATTCAAGGATATGACCTATAAGCTGACGAAACGGCTGACCGGCAAAAAGGCCGTATATATAAGCTCGCAGGATTTCTTTAATCTTAAAAGCTTTGTATTTAAGAAAGAGAAGAAGGCCTTCTCGGTTCTTAATGCGGCCGATTGCAATGCCGTATACGGGGACGCGTTTGCATACAACGGTTCACGGATTGAAAAAATAGGCAATAACGTACTGCTGGAATTTGACGATATGGATTTCGGGGACGAAGGAACGGATGCCATGACTATATGCGGTTCATCTCCTTTGGAAAAGAGTCATATCCAAATCCGTTTTACCCATGACGGTGAGACTAACGTTCAGATGGTGGAATTTGCCGGATGCAAAGAGTATACGGAGCAAACCGTTCCTTTGGATAAGGTTACGGGAAGATGCAAAGTGGAATTTATATTCCTTCCGGGAAGCAACTTTAATTTGTCCTGGTTCCGGTTTTATAAAAGGGAAAGTAAACGGTGACCTTATTCGTCGGAGAAATGATATAAGAAAAACGTCTTAACGGAAAAGCCGGGTTTACACAGTTCAGCTGCAAGAACAAGGAAATATAAAAGAAAACCATATGAGCTTTTGCTCAAAATATAATTAATAAGGAGAAAGGTCTTATGTTTGAGTGGTGCCATGAAAATCCTGAAAAATTACATGTAAATACGGAAGAAAACCGGGCATACTATATTCCTTATCCTGTCGAAGATGTTGAAAGTGCGTTGAAGAAAGAACCGTCAAAATCAAAAATTCTTTTAAACGGTGAGTGGGGATTTAGATTTTATAACGGTATTTATGAACTTCCTGAAAATTTCTATTTGATGGGAGAGGATTTATGTGCCTCCGGCAGCATACCGGTACCATCCTGCTGGCAGATGCACGGATACGACAGCCATCAATATACAAATGTCCGTTATCCGATTCCCTTCGATTTTCCCCATGTTCCGGATGAAAATCCATGCGGCCTGTATTTCAGGAAGTTTACGGTGAATGATTTATCCGGAAAGAGGATTTATATTGATTTTGAAGGGGTGGACTCCTGTTTTTATCTTTTTGTTAACGGAAATTTTGTGGGATACAGCCAGGTATCTCATTCCACCAGTGAATTTGATATTACCGGATATTTACATAAGGGTGAAAACAGCCTTACGGTCCTGGTGTTAAAGTGGTGTGACGGAACATATTTCGAGGATCAGGATAAGTTCAGAATGTCGGGTATTTTCAGGGATGTTTATTTGCTGGTAAGGCCGGAAAACCACTTAAGGGATTTTAAGGTGGTTACGGATTGTTCGGACGATTTTAAGAAGGCTTCGGTATGGGTGAGCCTGCAGTTTAAAGGCGGGAATGAAGCTACGGAATTGGACTTGATTTCGCCGGACGGAAAATGCATCTGCAAAGTGCGGACTAAAGAAAACCAGGCGGAACTTCCGGTAGACAATCCTTTGTTGTGGAATGCGGAAGAACCGAACCTTTACAAGCTGGTAATCAGGACAAAGGATGAAGCGATTGTTCAGGATGTCGGTATTCGAAAATGTTATATGTATATGGAGAACGGCAAATTAATCTTGAACGGAAGAAGTATCAAATTAAAAGGTGTAAACCGGCATGACAGCGATCCGGTTACGGGATTTGCCATCAGCAAAGAACAGGCCGTTCGGGATTTGACCCTGATGAAGGAACACAATATCAATGCAATCCGTACCAGCCATTATCCCAATGCCCCGTGGTTTCTGGAACTGTGTAACGAGTACGGATTTTATGTGATAGATGAAGCGGATTTGGAGTGTCACGGAGTTGTGGATCTGTATGGGGGCGGATATAATATCAATTTCGGCATGCTGGCTATGGATGAAAGATGCTATATGCCTATACTTGACAGAATTCAAAGACTGGTTGCCAGGGATAAGAATCAGGCCTGCGTGCTGTTTTGGTCCATGGGAAACGAATCCGGATACGGAGTGAATTTCGAGAAAGCCGCCCGCTGGCTTGTAAACGAAGATCCCACAAGAATCCTCCATTATGAAAGTGAACATAATGAAAGCTGCGGACACAGGAATGACATATCCATGTTTCAGGTTGCCAGCCGTATGTATACGTCGGTAAAGGATGTGGAGAGGATAGTCACAAACCCTCCTGACGACAGGGGCTTTATGCTTTGCGAGTGCTGCCATTCCATGGGAAACGGTGCGGGCGATTATGAAGACTATATCCAGTTACTTTATAAATATGACAGGTTTTTCGGAATGCTTGTATGGGAATGGTGTGACCATGCCATATACTTGGGTGAAGAAAACGGAAAGAAAAAATACGGTTACGGAGGAGACTTCGGCGAGCTTTTGCATGACGGGAATTTCTGCATGGACGGCCTTGTATATCCCGACAGAACGCCGCATATAGGCCTTCTGGAATATAAAAATGTGCTGAGGCCTGTGCGCAGTCATCGCCTTGATGAGAATAGATTCTCATTCCGCAATTTGTATAATTTCCTTGACATTACGGACCTGGTGGGTTTGCGGGTAACAAGGCTGGCCAACGGGGTTGAACAGGGTACAGAAACGTATTTTCTTCCTATAGCGGCGGGCAAAGAGCTGGTTATGGAAATACCGGCAGCGGAGCAGGAAGGGGCGGATAACTCAGTCGTATTCGAATATTATCTGCTTAAAGACCGGGGGCTGCTTCATGCCGGACATATCCTGGGAAGAGAACAGTATCGCGGCAGTTATAAGGCCGACTGGAAAAAAGAGCTGGGCTTTGTTACGGATAAAATAAGTAATTTATCGGTTACTTCCACGGCTACGGAATTAATTGTGGCGGGAGATAATTTTTCTTACATTTTTAACAGGCTTAACGGCTGTATTAAGCAGGTTCATAAAAACGGCACCGATTACTTTAACAGATCTGCGGAATGGAACATATGGAGAGCCCCGATGGACAATGACAATGCAATAAAGTATGAATGGTACAGGGCCGGATATAACATGCTTCGGGCAAAGGTCCTTTCGGAACATGTAAGCAAGGAAGCGGACCATGTTTCGGTAAACTATGAGATATCCCTGACACCGCTGGCAAAAGGAAGGGTACTGAAACTTGATACCGTATGGAAAGTTGACGGAAACGGGGAAATCTCCTGTCATATTTCGGCGCAGAAAACGCCGGGGCTTCCTTATCTGCCCCGTTTTGGCGTCAGGTTCTTCCTGAAAAAAGAGATGGATGAAGCGGATTATTTCGGATACGGACCTTATGAAAGCTATATCGACAAGCACAGAGCTTCCATACAAAGCCGCTTCCGGAGTAATGTGCGTATGCTTCATGAAGATTATATCCGTCCTCAGGAAAACGGAAGCCATTACGGAACCAGGTATGTGACACTTACCGGCAGAGAAAAGAGATTTGCGGTTTTCATGGATAAAGAAGAATTCAGCTTTAATGCCTCGGTCTATAGCCAGGAAGAGCTGGAAACCAAGAGACACAATTATGAGCTTAAGGAATCCGACAGTGTAATTCTTTGTATAGACTACAAACAGACCGGATGTGGATCCGGCTCCTGCGGCCCGATACCTGAACCGCAATATCAGCTTTGCGAAGAGGAGTTTGAGTTCGCGTTTTGCATCAGAGTATGAATAGTTTAACAATGCCTGCTTTGCTGATACCCATTAATATCGGAGATTAAAATTATTTATTTTGAGAATTTTTAGATTAACAATCTGTGATTTATATGATCGGGGTGTGCGGTTTCTAAGGTAATTATATTTTAAATATATATTATATGTTTGTGATTCATTTACACAAAATCTGATATTTATAAACGCTGGGGGTTATGAAAATGGACAGACAAAAATATCTTGATGAGATTGAGAGGGTTATCAGGGAAGGAAAGTTCAGGGACGACTGGGATTCTTTGAACAACTTTAAGGTGCCCGAATGGTACCGCAATGCAAAGTTCGGCATATTCATTCACTGGGGAGTGTATTCCGTGCCCGCATTTGCCAATGAATGGTATCCAAGGAATATGTATGTTCAGGGGACTCCCGAATTTGAGCATCACAGGAAAACCTACGGGGATCAGAAGAATTTTGGTTATAAGGATTTTATTCCTATGTTTAAGGCCGAGAAATTCAATCCCGACGAATGGGCAGAACTGTTTAAGGATGCCGGTGCCCGTTATGTAGTTCCTGTAGCCGAGCATCATGACGGTTTTCAGATGTACCGCAGTGAGCTGTCCCACTTTAATGCTTATGAAATGGGCCCGAAGCGGGATATATTGGGAGAACTGAAAAAAGCCGTCGAAAAGCAAAACCTTGTATTCTGTGCCTCTTCCCATAGGGTTGAGCATGCATTTTTCATGGGGCCCGGAAGGGAGTTTGACAGCGATGTCAGGGAACCCATGAAATTGGGGGATTTTTATTGGCCGGCCATGCCGTTGCTGGATCTTAATGATTTGTATTCCCCTGCTCCGCCCAAGGAATTTTTGGATGACTGGCTGCTTCGTACCTGTGAGATAGTGGATCGCTACCGGCCGCGTCTGATATATTTTGACTGGTGGATACAGCATTCTTCCATGAGACATTATATAAAGAAGTTTGCCGCATACTATTATAACCGTGCCGCGCAGTGGGGAGACGATGTGGTCATTAATTACAAGAACGATTCCTTCATGTTCGGTACCGCCGTGGTTGATATTGAAAGAGGGCAGTTTGCCGAAGCAAAGCCTTATTTCTGGCAGACCGATACTTCGGTTGCGAGAAATTCATGGGGGTATACGGAACACAACGATTACAAGACCGCCCGGGAGATAATCTGCGATCTTGTCGATATAGTAAGCAAGAACGGAACATTGCTGTTAAATATCGGGCCCAGGGCTGACGGTACCATACCTGACGAAGACAGAAATATTTTGCTGGAAATCGGCCGCTGGCTTAAGGTCAACGGAGAGGCTGTCTATAACAGCAAGGTCTGGAGAGTGGCGGCAGAAGGTCCGACCAAAATACAGGAAGGACAATTCACGGACGGAAAGAGCAAAGAATTTACACCGGAAGATATCCGCTTTACAGTTAACGGTTCCAGCATTTATGCAACCGTATTATCTTACCCTGATGACGGCAAGGTACGAGTAAAATCCCTGGCAAAGGCTGACGGTTCGCATCCGTCTCCGTTTGACGGAATTATAAAGGATATTTCCGTACTGGGATTCGATGAAAAGCCGGTTTGGGAGCGGACAAATGAAGCCCTGAATATTACAACCAAAAATGTTAAAAGCGATAAGCCTGTGGTGTTTAAGATTAAGCTTGAATAATATGCGTTTTTAGGTGCTTAAGCTCAGGATGCCGATAAGTTTTAATTTGTGATTGAATATTTGGGCTTGCCTTCATTGAATATTTGCCTGTAAAAACCAATATATTATAATGATATAACTATTTATTGGTGAAGGTATGGATAATAAAAATACAAAAAATCTTGCAGACAGTTTACAAAACACAAAAAATCCTTCCGACAGTCAAAACACGAATAACAATGAAAGAAGCCCAATATCAAACGTTACTTTATTTATTAAAATCGGTATTATTGTATTGACCGTTCTGGCAATTGTGGGGCTGGGCATAAAGTTTCTGCCGCGGGCTATAACGGTATCCAATATTGGAAAAAAGCGGGATCTTCCGATTTATAGCGTGGAAACGGATGAAAATAAAGTCGCGTTAAGTTTCGATGCTGCCTGGGGCAACGACGATACACAAAGAATTCTGGACATACTTGAAAAACATAATGTGAAGGTGACCTTCTTCATGACCGGAGGATGGGTAAGTAAATATCCCGAGGACGTTAAGAGAATTGCGGCGGCAGGTCATGATTTGGGCAATCACAGCGAAAATCACAAGCAAATGACTAAGCTGACCGAGAAACAGTGCGAGGAAGAAATAATGAAAGTCCACCAAAGGGTGAAAGAGCTGACAGGAATAGATATGGAACTGTTCCGTCCTCCTTACGGTGATTACAACAATATGGTGGTGGGGGTCGCAAGAAAGTGCGGATATTATACGATTCAGTGGGATGTGGACTCCCTTGACTGGAAAGACTACGGCGTGGACAGCATTGTAAAAAAATGCACGGAGAATAAGAATTTAAGAAAAGGTTCCATAATACTTCTGCATAACGGCGCAAAGTATACTCCCGATGCCCTGGAAAGTATTATCCTTGGCTTGAAAGAAAAAGGATATGAACTTGTTCCCATATCCCAGTTAATACATAGAGGGGAATATACGATAGACCATACGGGAAGGCAATTTAAGAAATAAAGCATATTTGTATAAAGGCAAAATAATAAGCCGCCAATTAAGAAAAAACTTAATTGGCGGTTTTTTACTGGATACACTTCAGGCAATTAATATACAGGCAGAAAATTTATACCTAAATAATCCATTATTTTTTTCTTTCCTGATATACGCATACGCCTTCTTTGTAAACCTTTTCAATTGACAAATCCTTATCCATTATTATAAAATCAGCTAATAGGCCCGGTGCTATGGAGCCGATCTCGTGTTCCGCGCGGATGGATTTTGCGGGAATATAGGTGGCGCTGAGCAGGGCTTTTTCTATGGGAATTCCGAAACTTACCGCATTTTTGAATGCATTGTACACATTGGTGGTGGAACCCGCCAGAGTATTATTGGCCAGTGTTGCCTTTCCGTTCTTTACATATACCTGCTGGCCGCCCAGCTCATAGATGCCGTCGCTAAGCCCGGCAGCCCCCATGGAATCGGATATAAGCAGAAGTGAGTCCGGCGCAACTTTGTAAATCAGCCGGATTACTGCAGGATGAATATGTATTCCGTCACATATGATTTCAGCATAAATGCCATAATCGGATACTGCTCCGATGATACCGGGTTCCCTGTGATGAAGGGGATTCATGGCGTTGAACAGGTGGGTGACATGCGTTGCGCCTGCCTTAATCGCTTTGACAGCCGTATCATAGCTGCAACCGGTATGAGCCAGTGAAACTACTTTGACTTTTGAATATTCTTCGATAAATTCCATGGCGTGCTCAAGATTCGGGTCAATATCAATGATACGGATAAGATCTCCGGATAACCGGTTCAGTTCTTCAAACAGGTCCCTGTCGACCGGATGAAGATACCTGCTGTCGTGCGCTCCTTTTTTATCTTCTCCAAAGAAAGGACCTTCCATATTGATACCTATGATTCTGGAACCGGTATGACCGCTTTCCGCCGCCTTCCGAATGTTTATAACGGCATTCTTGTAAGTTTCAATATCAATGGTCATTGTTGTGGCCAGTACGGAGGTAATTCCTTTGGATATATAGAAGTCGCACATTTTATTGATTTCTTCCGGGGATGCTGTATTAAAATCGAATCCTACGCATCCGTGGGTATGAACGTCTATAAAACCGGGAACAATCAGTTTATCCGTGCAGTCAATCGCATCAGCATCCGATGACAGGTCATCGTTTTCTGCGAATTTACCGTTTACAACATTAAGATCGACCTTTTTAAATTCTCCGTTAACGAAAACGTCCGCATTTCTGAATTTCATTTCGTATCCTCCTAGAAAGAAAGTTATTATATTTATTTGCCTTATATTATAGTTAGTTGGAAAAAAGAAAACAAGTAAAAAGAAAAATTTTTTTCATTATATTTATGCATTGTGTATAAAACTATTAAATATAGATAATTTATATTGACAAGTATCTGTAAAATAGTATAATAAACCTATGAAAATAAAAAAAAATTCCTTATATCAGAGAAATATTTTTCCAACGCTCCCAGGAGGACCAGAATGAAAAAGGATATTAATTCGATTGACAGGAATATGTCGTGCTATGGAAATGTCGACGAGGAGAATGTAAAATGGTATCTTCCCTATGAAGCTCCTTTAAGATTAAGCGGATTTGCATTTTTTCAGGAAGACGGAGTTTATCGCAGGTTGCCGTTAAGAACAAAGGATCTTTTTGAAAAAGTAAATCCTAATCTTAATTTTTTGTGTGAGAATACAGCCGGAGGACAGATTGCTTTTCGGACAAATTCGACCCGTATTCTGCTTAAGGCTGAAATAAAGAACAAGCACAATATGGTGAATATGACTGCGGTGGGACAAAGCGGTTTTGACTGCTATATCGGCAGAAACGGTGAGAGATTGAAGTTCTACGGCATAACACGTTTTGATATAGAGAAAACCCGGTATATTTGTGAGGTTGTATCACAGCTTCCCGCCGATGAAATGAGGGATGTACTGTTAAACTTCCCGCTCTATGAAGGCGTTGATTATGTTGCCATAGGATTGGATAAAGACGCCGAAGTGCTGGAGCCCAAACCTTTTGAGGATCCCGGCAAAATCGTGTTTTATGGGACATCTATTACTCAGGGAGGTTGTGCTTCCAGGCCGGGGATGGCATATACCAATATCCTGAGCCGTTGGCTGAACCGGGAATGCATTAATATGGGTTTCTCGGCAAACGGACTGGGTGAACCTGAGATGGCGCAGGTAATTACGGAAATTAAGGATGTATCCCTTGTGGTACTGGATTATGAAGCCAATGCCGCAACCACCGGCAGACTCGAAAGAACGCTGGAAGGTTTCATTGACATTATCAGAAACAAGTATCCTGATGTGCCGATTCTGGTTCTGTCCAGAGTTCCGTATTTGACTGAATGCTATGATGGAGAGATAAGAAAGAAGCGGGATGGGTACCGCAGGTTCCAGGAAAATGTGGTCAACAAAAGACAACAGGATGGAGACAGAAATATCTACTTCTATAATGGGCATAACCTGTGGGATGAAGATTTTGATGAATATACCGTGGATTTTATTCATCCTACCGATCTGGGCTTCTGGAAGATGGCAGAGGGTTTATACGATGTTATTAGGAAAATACTTGTTAAATAACAGCCGGCTTAACTCTTAAAACGATACGTATTTTATCAATAAAAAATATAATAAACCGGAATTTCCTTAATTGTACATAACAGAGTGAGCAACGTGCTTTTTTTATTGATGCTTTTAATTATTTTATAGAAGCTTTTGCGTGTCCATTAACGGAATGCAACAGGCGTTCTATAAGATAATCAAATAATATAAAGACAATAAATTCAGACTAAAGAAGTGGAGGTAAAGAGATGAAAAAGTATTCATCAAAAGGCTTAGTTTTACTATTGGCTCTTATAATGGTTGTTTCCTTGGCAGCATGCAAGAAGGAAGATAAGAATGCCAATAAAGAAACAGCAACAACAGAGCAAAATCAAAGCAATACCGGAAGTGGCGAGGAGAGCAAAGGCGACAGCACCGAAGCAAAGAAGACTTTGGCTGATTATCCGAAGGTATCAGGCTTCAATTATTTTGGCATTGCTTCAGGTCTGGAAACAGAAGAACTGAACAACTGCGGAAGTGCTCAGTTGGTAAAGGAATATACGGGATATGACGTAGTATATGACCAGGCACCTGCGGACGCCAACGCAGCCGAAACAGCAATAACGAACATATTCATGCTGAAATCCGATTATCAGGCAGTAAAGGTTTCAAAGAATCAATTCTATACCTTACTGCAGATGGGAGCACTGAAAGACATTACGGAATATGTGGAAGCTTCCACAAATCTTAAAGAGCAGATATCCGAGTTCGGCTGGGAGACGGCAACTATGGACGGCGCCATCTACGGAATACCGACCAAGAATGCAAGAAAGGTTAATAATACAGCTATTGCATTCCGCCTTGACTGGCTGAACGAGTATAACGAGACACATCCGGATGCACAAATTCCGGTTCCTTCTGAAGAAAACGGTTATTCAATGTCCCTGTCCGATTTTAAGACCATGTTAACTTATTTTGCAACAAAGGTTCCCAAAGGCGGAAAGGCAATGGCAGTCGACATGGGAGGCGTATACCTTGAAAATATTCTTCCCGCTTTCGGAATCTATCAGGAATGGGCCGATGTTGACGGCAAACTGGAGTATGTTATTAATCAGCCGGGCTTCCAGGAATATATGGACTATATGGAAGACTTATTTGACAGCGGCCTTATCATGTACCAGGCTACATCCAATGATGCCGGCGCTGTAAAATCATTACAGGCCAAGACCGTAGGTGCAGGAAGAGTTGCCCACTGGAATGCCGTTACCATTGAATCCAGTGATACACAGGAAGTTGATCCTAACATTTCTTATATCGTATCTTTGGTTCCGGACGACAGAAAAGGAGATCCGACCGCGGTTCGTACATTTGCAACAGAAGGTTACAGCTATTATACTGTAATTCCAAATTACGCAACAGACGAACAGGCAGCTGCGGTAATTGACTGGATTGACAAGAAACTTGACAAGGATTTCTTCCTCAAGCTTACTCTTGGTACCGAAGGTGAAACATTTACAATAGAGAACGGTGGATACTATCCTATTCTTCCTACTTTTGATGAGAAGCAGGGTGTAGCGGATAAATTTATGGACGGTACCAGAGAAGAAGAATATGCTGAATACTGGTTGTGCAGAACCAGAAAGACAAAGGCTCAGGACAAGATGTTCAGTATCGCCAACTACAATATTGATCAAACCGCTGTTCTGAATCCGACCAGTGTAATGCCGCCGAATGCAGATTTTGATACATATTATACAAATGCAAATATCCAGATAAAAGATTTGCTTGTTACTTCCATGTTCCAGACAGGAGTAACCAAGTCTCTGGATGAGATAAAAGCAGAATGGAAGAATCTGAACGGCGATGTTATTACCGATGCCGTTAATGCATGGTATAGCACATGGGAAGGCAAGGATACATTTAATGCTGTGAAATAACCATAAACAGTCCTGCATGTATTTTGATATTGAATATATGAAGGAGACGGAACTCCCGCTTGCTTAAGTGGGAGCCGTCTCCATAAATAAATAGAAACCGAAAAATAACTATTTGAACCACACCGAAGTTATGGGGGTGATGACCGATGAAAACGAATGGCCGATATAGGGAAAAGGGTACATTTTTTGAGCAGTTAAAGAAGAACGGAAATCTTTTTATGTTTTATATTCCGGCTTTTACATTTGCTGTAATTTTTTCCTACATACCTATGTTTGGACTTATAATGGCATTTAAAGAAAATCCTAATCTGTTCGGTTCAAAGTCGGCTTTTGAAGGAATATTAAATGCGGACTGGGTTGGACTTGACAATTTTAGAAAAATATTCAGCCAGGAACAGGTGATTAACGCCCTTCGTAATACATTAATCATCAGTTTGTTAAAAATTGTGATCATATTCCCGATTCCGATTTTTCTGGCTATTATCATAAATGAGATGAGGCATAAAGTTGTAAAGAAAACTCTTGAGATTACGATGTATCTGCCGTATTTCCTGTCCTGGGCTACCATAGGCGGGATCTTTATAGCAATTCTTAATAAGGATACGGGTTTGGTAAATAATTTCCTGGAATGGCTGGGTCATGAACGCGTTCCGTTTGTTACCAGCAATTCAACATTCCGATCGGTGCTGGTAACCACGGCAGCCTGGAAAGACGTGGGATGGAGTACGATAACTTATATGGCGGCAATAACAGCCCTGGATCGAAATCAGATTGAAGCGGCGAAGATTGACGGCGCTTCAAAGTTTCAACAGATAAAATATGTTACATTACCGGGCATTATGCCTGTGATTGTCGTAATGCTTATATTAAGAATTGGGTATATAATGAATGCCGGATTTGAACAGGTATATGTTTTGTATTCACCGTTTATAAAGGAGACAGGTGATATTCTGGACACATATACATACCGACTTGTTCGTGAGTCGTCTTTAATACCTCAATATGCGTTGTCTACAGCAGTGGGATTGTTTAATTCTGTAGTAGCATTTATCCTGGTTACAATGGGTAACTTTTTCTCTAAGAAATTTTTAAATAAGAGCATATGGTAAAGGAGAATCATGAATGGGAAAGCGAACTAAGTATAAAAAAAGTAAGCAGGAAAAATTGCAAAAACTGTTGAATACGATTCTCCTGTTGATGGTGATTTGTTCTTTAGGAATAATCATGTGGGAAGTTATTTATGCAAAGCTGGACAGTGAGATAATCGATGCTTTGGATAAGACATATATTGTAATGTGGGCAATACTTACAATTGAACATATAATAAGACTGGTGCGGTTAAAGTCTAGGAATGCGCTTAAAGATTATTTAAAATTCAATAAATCGGAACTTGCCTATCTTGTATTATCCATAATATTAATACCGCTCGGTATAATTTCGGTTGCATTTCGTTTTGGTCGCTGGATCATTATTTTGAAAATGCCTTCCGTTATAAAGAGATTTAATGATGAAAAAACGTTCCAGGTTATTGCGGATATCATTGCAATAGTGCTTATACTGTTTTTCCTTATACCGTTTTTGAATGTCATCGCTGTCAGCTTGTCAGGAGCGGGAGAAATCGTAAATATTATTCCGAAGAATATTGATCTGTATGCCCTTAAATATGTGATCCATGACCAAACATTTCTGAGGTCTTTTATTAATTCCATTTTTATTACAGTGGTTGGAACGGCAATATCAATCATTACATTGACTATGGCTGCTTATCCGCTTTCGAAACCTGATATGCCTTTGCGCAAAACGGTTATGATATTTTTTATCATCATGATGTTGTTCTCCGGCGGTATGGCTGCGCATATTCTTGTGGTTAATGCCCTGGGACTTACGGATACCATATGGGCTTTGATATTCCCGTCCGTTATCAACGTTTATTACCTGCTTTTAATAAAGGGCTTTTTTGAAAGCATTCCTATTGAGCTGGAGGAATCCGCGAAACTGGACGGAGCAAATAATTTTGTGGTGCTTTGGAAGATATTTATCCCCATGTCGGCGCCCATGATTGCCACCGTGGCATTTTTCACAGCTATATCTTACTGGAATAACATAAACAATTCCATACTTTATATAACAACAAACCAGAAGATATATCCCGTACCGATGTATATAAAGAACTTTTTGGGAAGAAATCCGATGGATGTTGCACAGCAGATGCCTGAACTGCTGCCGTATTGGGATAATATCAAGATGTCTTATATTTTGCTTTCAATAATCCCTATCGCATGTGCATATCCTTTTATATTTAAATATCTGAGAAACGATATATCCGCTGGTGCAGTAAAGGGTTAATGGAGGTTAACAGTACATATGAAATATGATGTGGCAGTAATCGGAGGAAGTTTAGGCGGGGTACAGGCGGCGCTGAGTGCCCTGAAAACAGGGAAAAAGGTTTATCTGTGTGAAAAAACGGATTGGATAGGCGGACAACTTACATCTCAGGCCGTCCCTCCGGATGAACATGAATGGATTGAGGAATTTGGAGCAACCCAAAGCTATATGAAATATCGGAAGGAAGTCAGGGATCACTATAGAAACCTTCCGAACATAAGCGATGAGATAAGAAATAAGGAACATTTCTGTCCGGGCAATTCCTGGGTATCAAGAATTGCGCATGAGCCTAAAGTTGCACTTAATATATTGAATTCATATCTTAAGCCTTACATTGATAACGGTATGCTTTTTATAGATTATGAAACAATTGCGGTTGACAGTAATGTCATACAGGACAAAATTATTTCGGTTACGGTTGAAAACTTAAAGGATAACAGCAGAAAAATAATAGAAGCCGACTATTTCCTGGATGCAACGGATTGCGGGGATTTGCTTCCCGTCGTGCATGCAGAATATCGAACCGGTGCCGAAAGTAAAAGCCAAACGGGCGAATACCACGCACCTGATGTGGCTGATCCTTATGATATGCAGCCGATTACCTGGGTGGCCGCATTGGAACTTAATCCGGATGAATTTTGTCCGATTGAGAAGCCTGCCATGTATGATTTCTTCAAAGAGCTTAACGTGCCGTATGATGACAATAAGCTTTTCAGCTGGTATACACCCGATGCGAAGACTCACAAAAAGGTACGTTTTTCCATGTTTGACGATGAACTGAAGGAAAACCCTCTGGGATTATGGAGTTATCGCAGAATTATAGATCCCAGAAATTATAAGGATCCGAAGATAAAAGAAGTTACCCTTCTTAATATTCCGCAGAATGATTTTTACCTGGGAAATGTTTATGAGGACAGCAGGGCTGAGGAAAACCTGAAGATGGCACGGGAGCAGACTTTGTGTTTGGTTTATTGGCTGCAGAATGACGCACCCCGGATGGATGGAGGAAAAGGATATCCGGTAAATTTAAGACCTGATATTATGGGAACAAAGGACGGACTGGCTAAAGCTCCATATATTCGGGAATCCAGAAGGATTGTGGCTGTAAGGAACGTTTGCGAACAGGATGTCAGCAAAAGATTCAACAAAAAACCTCCCGTATTTAAAGATTCTGTGGGAGTCGGACATTATTCCATAGATATTCATATGACAACAAGGTCTCATACGTTTTTGTACGATGAAGCATATCCGTTCGAGATTCCGTTGTCGGCCATGATTCCCATTCGACTGAAAAATCTGATACCGGCATGCAAGAATATCGGTTGCACCCATATTACCAATGGCTGCTATCGTCTGCATCCGGTTGAATGGAATATAGGCGAGGTCGCAGGTTACCTGGCATCCTACTGCATCGACCATAACTGTTCGTTAAGGGAGGTTTTGGAGCAAAGGCTGTCTGATTTCCAGAGCCTGCTTGTGGAACAGGGAATTACACTTCATTGGGATTTTAACAGAATGGAGATATAGGGTTATGAGTAAAGTCGTTTTACTGCCTTTGGATGAGAGACCATGTAACTATATGTTTCCGTACAAGCTCTTTAACAGAGAGAATTTTCAGGTGGTCAGACCTCCGAAACTGGGGGATAAAAAGAAACCGGCTGATGTTGACGGAATTATTGAATTTCTTAGGGACAACTGCCGGGATGCCGATTATCTGGTTATATCGATGGATACCCTGCTGTATGGCGGATTGATACCTTCAAGACTGCATTATCTTGACAGGGACGAGGTAAAAAGGCGCCTGGAAATCATAAAGGAATTAAAAGAAACGAACAGAAAATTGAAAATATATGCTTTCCAATGCATTATGAGATGTCCGACATATTCTTCTTCGGACGAGGAACCGGATTACTATGATATCTGTGGGGCACAGATCCACAAAATCGGAGTGCTGAGACATAAACAGATGCTCGGTATGGATGTGAAAGATGAACTTGATAAACTGTACCGGGAAGTTAAAGAGGAATATTTGGAAGATTATCTTCAGAGAAGAAGATTTAATCTGGAATTTAATAAAATGACATTGGAATATCTAAAAGATTCATATATAGATTTTTTGATCCTGCCGCAGGATGATTCTGCGGAATATGGATTTACCGCCATGGATCAGGAGATTATATACGGTCTGGTAAGCTCATGGAAACTGAGAGACAGGGTGTATGTATATCCCGGTGCGGATGAAATAGGACTGACTTTACTGAGCAGGGTTACCAACGAAATACATCAAAGGGTTCCGAAGGTTTTTGTCAGATATGCCTCAATAAAAGCGCCTTTCATGGTTCCGGCCTATGAGGATCGGCCTTTGGCAGAGTCGCTTAAGTACCATATCATGGCTGCCGGGTGTTGCCAGGTTTATTCTGAGAACGAGGCGGATTTGATTTTGGCTGTTACCGCTCCTTCAGAGGGTATGAAGGAAGCCCGTATACAGCCGGTCAATAACAAGGCATATTGTGTAGAGAGAAATATAACGGAACTAATGTACTATGTGGAAGAAATGATAAAACATAATAAAAATGTAGTAATTGCCGATAACGCATACGCAAACGGCGCGGATCTGGAGGTCATAGACCTGCTGAACAGGAAAAACCTGCTTATGGAAGTGGCTGGCTATGCCGGCTGGAATACATCCGCCAATACGATAGGAACGGCTCTCAGTGAAGGAATCCAATACCTCTATTACGGAAAAACCAGAGAACATTTGGATTTTCTTGCTCTAAGATATGTGGAAGATGCCGGATATTGCTCGGTGGTCAGATCGTATGTCACCGATAATGAACTGGAAGCCTTGGGTATGAATTATTTTGACGTAAAGGAATCCGATGGTTATGTAAGTAAAAGGGTAAAGGAATTACTGACCGGTTTTGTCAATGAAAGGCTTTCATCGGTATCCGAAAATATAGAAATTTCATCGGTTTATATGCCATGGAGAAGAATGTTTGAAGTGGGCTTGGATGTAAGATTTAGACAATAATATGGTGAATAAACTTAAATCCTGTTGATTGAAACAGAATAATAAATTACAATGATTAGAGACTAGTTTATTCATTAGTACTGGAGGAAGGAAAATGAGTAAAAACAGTGAAGTTTTACAAAAGATAAAGGGTGGCCTTATTGTGTCCTGCCAGGCGCTGCAAGATGAGCCACTCCACAGTTCGTTTATTATGTCCAAAATGGCATATGCAGCCATGCTCGGAGGAGCCTGCGGAATTCGTGCCAATTCGGTAGAGGACATCAGGATGATAAAACATGAGGTAGATTTACCCATCATCGGTATATATAAGAACGAATATGAAGGGAGTGATGTTTTTATAACACCGACGGAAAAAGAAGTTGACGCATTAATGTCCTGTGCCCCGGATATTATAGCGATCGATGCGACTGACAGGCCAAGACCAAACAACGAAAAACTGGATGATTTCTTTTTAAGGGTACGCCATAAGTATCCGGATATGCTCTTTATGGCGGATTGCGCCACACTGGAAGATGCAATCCATGCCCAGGAGATTGGGTTTGATATGGTAGGAACAACTTTAAACGGATATACCGAGAAAACGAAAGATTCCGTTATACCCAATTACAATTTAATGAAAGAAATGGTTAACACATTGAAAATCCCTGTAATTGCCGAGGGAGGAATCTGGACGCCTGAGCAGCTTAAAGCCGTAATGGATTGCGGAGTATTTGCTGCGGTAATCGGAACAGCAATTACCCGCCCCATGAATATCACCAGACGATTTGTTAGCGCCATATCAAAAAAATAGAGAATAGATGTATATTATATAAAAGGAAGAATAGGAGTATAATATATGAAGGGAATAATATCCAGTATAGAAATAAATTATGACAGGTTTACGAAAGCAGAGAAAGCTGTGGCAGATTTTATATTTGAGAATCCGGAGAAGGTCTTGTATACATCGATCACCGATCTTGCCGAAATGTGTGGTGTTGGAGATACAACCGTGTTTAGGTTTTGCAAAGCCTTAAAGCTGAACGGCTATCAGGAATTTAAGATGCTGTTGGCGCAGGATATTTCCAACAAGACGGGAGTAAGAAATACGGTTGTAGGTAATGTTGATCTTGAGGATGATGTAAAGACCATATGTAAAAAAGCGTTGGCCACCAACATAGCGGCTTTGAATGAGACTTTTGATTTACTGGATTTCGATGCTGTCGTTAAAGCGGTAGACATGATTGCCGCCGCAAAACGAATCCATTTCTTCGGAATGGGTTCTTCGGGAGTTATTGCTTTGGAAGCAAAGCAGAAATTTATGAGAATTTTACCGAACGTGGAATTTGTATCCGACTGCCACATGCAGTATATGGCTGCTTCTCTACTGGATAGTCGAGATTTGGCTATAATGATCTCTTATTCCGGCTCAACAAAAGATATGATAGAAATACATAAAATTGTAAAGAAGAATGGCTGCAAATCAATATGTATAACAAGATTTGCAAAATCCGCTTTGACAAATCTGGCGGATCTCGTGTTGCTGTGTGGTTCCAATGAGGGGCCTCTTGATGGGGGAGCATCTTCAACTTCCATCGCTCAGCTGTACATAGTAGATATTCTGTATTTGCAATATTTTGTAAAGCATTACAACCAGTGCAAAGAGAACAAATCAAGGACAACGGAATCCATATCGACGAAACTGCTGTAACCTGTAAACAAATTAATGGCTGAGAGCGAAGAAATTGAAGATGCAAAAACGTATGTGAGGTTGACGCATAATATGATATTCTCCCTTCTGTCATTAATAAGAACTCCCTCCTGCGCAGGCAAAGGAATATAATCTGCCGCGCAGGAGGGAGCTTATTTTTATGCATGATACTTTACAGATCGCTGAGGCATGGTAATACGTATTGCAGAATTACATCGCTGATACAATACTGCTTTCAGACGTGGAGGTATTAATTTATATATGTATGTCAGGTATCCGGAGATGCCGTTAGAAAGAGTAACGGCATGGAATCTCTGTATTAATTTATATATGTATGTCTGGTATGGAGAACAGTTAATATAAGCGACAGTCATGGATGATATAAAAACTGTCAGACTTCGAAAGAAATCTGACAGCTTTCTCTTTATATTAACTTTTTTGTTACTATAGCCAACATTCCGTAGATACCCGCTTCGTTGCCTAACTTTGCAGGCCTTAGGGTGACATTTCGGAAACGTGGCATTATATTGGCATGTAAGAGTGACTGTATTTTAGGTATCAATTGGGTCTGATTCATGATACCGCCGCCAAGGACAATTAAAGAAGGATTGAAAGTATGGGTCAGTATAACCAATCCCAGTACGATTTCATGAATCCAATTATCGATGACGCCGTTAATTTCAGCGTTCTTTTCGGCAGCCTGGAATATTGCCCTTCCGTTGGTCAGGGAAGGATCGATTTTCTGGACCATCTTTACCAGGGCGGTTGTTGAAGCATATCGTTCATAGCAACCTTTGATTCCGCAGTTGCACAATTCGCCGTCCGGATGTGTAGGGATATGGCCGACTTCGCCGGCTATTCCCAAAGATCCCTTATAGACCTCACGATTGATTACAATCGCGCCGCCTACACCGGTTCCGTAGGTAAGGCACAGAAAATCCTTTTCATCCATGCAGGAACCATAGTATGCTTCGCCTATTGCCGCCGCGTTTACATCGTTCTCGACAAATACGGGTACATGATATATATTCTCGAAAATTCCCTTCAGGTCGGTATCGCAATAATTGGGAATATTTTCGCAGGAACCGATTACAATTCCTTTATCGCTGTCAATCTGACCGGTGGAACTTATTCCTATGGCATCGAAAGCATCGTATTTCGAGATGCAGCTGCGGATGTTGTTAAGTATATGATCCCTGCCCAGTTTTCCGTCCGAAGGTGTTTCCATTAACTGCAACTTGTTGCCGTTATCAAATAATGCTGATTTGATGGAAGTTCCGCCGACATCCAATGTTAGAATTCTCATATATTCCTCCGTATATTATAGAGTTATATTATGATAGTAAAGGGTCATATTATTCCCGGCCCTTAATGGCATATTTCATCCAATCCCAATTTACATAGCAAAGATCGAAAATCATTGCTCCGTCGCTATTGTTGTAAGCCGCCTGGAAACCATGGCGCTGCGACTCCGGAGTTTTAAGATCAGGTATTGAGATAGAACCCAGCAAAGGAACTTTACCGTCTGTGGCGATATGTCCCAGGGTTGTATAACGGGAGATTTTTTCTTCCGTATCAAAGTAACAGCCGATCATAAGGAAGTCCAGATATTCCAGATAACTTGATCTTGAATATTCATCGGTATATAAATCGGGCAGAGGGAATTCCAATCTGCTGTTATATTTAAAGTTTTTATCAGCCCAGTTAACGCCTACCTGATAGTAGATTTCATACCATGATCCTACATAAGCGGAGAGGGAAATATTCCGATTTTTTGCGTTTTCATATTTCTTTATAAGAATTTTTAAATTTTTGACAAAATCCCTTATTACATGGCAGCGGAAGGTTAACCATTCATAGAAATATTTCCCCTGAACCATGGAACCGTCAGCCTGTATGGTGTAGACATCTCCGGGCCAATTGTCAAGGCGTTTGCTGAAACCTGCCAGGTAATGCTCAAACTTGGTTCTGGAAATATCGCTGAAGTCCGCATAAAAATTGTCATATCTGCAACGATCCAGAACAATGCCGTCCACGTCGTAATTCATCAGAATCTCTTCGACTCTCTGCAACTGCAGCTGCTGGACTTCTTCGTTGGCAGGGTTAACATAGGCCAGCAAACAGCTTCTGTTTGTATCCAGGACACTTCTTAATTCGCCTTTATCTTCCGGGGCCTGGAATATTTCCGCCCAGTCACGATGCTTGTTGAAAATATCGAAAGCGGAGTCATCTGCTTGCAGATTTCCTTCGGTGAAGAAGTTAAGGCTGGCGTATAGTTTAAGCCCGTGACTATGGCAGGCGTTAATCATTTCCTGCAGGAAATCAATCTCCATGTCGACATGTTTGTTCGGATTAAGGGTATTTGTCATATATGGCGTATTGGATAATGTGGCCTTTTTATAGGAAGCATAACCTTCCGTACCCTTAACATCGAAGGCAAATGCGGTAACTCCGGCATTTTTGGCTGTTACTATCATTGCGTCGATTTTTTCCGCGGTATTTAATGCCTTGGCGCTGGAATATTGATCCATCCACATGATTACTTGCTTATCTTTAGTTTCCGTTACCCTGTCTTTCCTGAAAAGGATAAGGCTTTCGGTCGTATCCCCGAGATGATTTCCGTTTTCAACCACGGTTGCGTCTATGTAGTTGACACCTGAAAGCAGATTTATGCTGCCTTTAAATTTACCTTTTTCATCCACACCGATCATTGCGGAACCGGCCTTGTTACCGGATGCATCAAACAGTTGTACCGATATACGATAGGTGGAATTACTGTCCGTGTTGCTTACGGTACCGCTGATTGTGGCAGTGGTTTCTGTCGTAGTATACATAGTATTGCCGTCGATATTGAGCTTAATCTGGGAGGCTGCATGATGGCCTGCCATTGCCAGCGTTTGCTCCAAAGTAATTTCCGTACCGTTATAAATAAGCTTTACATGATCACCTGCTTTGAAATTTTCTGTCAGAAATTTTTCGTGTTCGGAGGGAGTGCCGCCATGAGCCAACAATGCAAAACCGCCTTTTGAAACAGCCATATCTATGGCTTCCTTGAGGGGTGGAACGACTTCGGAAGAGGAAATGTTGGAGAAAACATGGGTTACCGTCATTTTTGCATCTATAAAAACGGCAGCATAAACATTACCGGTTAAGGTTTCATTGGACAAGCAATCTGATGTTAACAGAACAAGCGCTTCAGACTGGGAATCTGAAGTAAGATCAGAATTAATAAAATCAATGGATTTTTGCCTGCCTTTGCTGGCAAAGTCCGGATTGAATGCAGTCTCGATCATCAGACCGGGCAGAGAAGTGATATTGTTGTTCGGATTCATTTTAATTGCTCCTTTCCTGTGTAATGAAAGTATTGATTTTAAGTTGTCATATAATTTAGTCAAATAATATTATTAAGAATGTTAATTGAAAAAATATTTTTTTATTTTAAAATTTTAATACACATTTAAAATCTGGCATATATCAGAAAAAATCAATAAATTTGCCATATAAATATAATATCACCTA
>ENA-UPAD01000943-UPAD01000943.1-bioreactor-metagenome-genome-assembly--contig:-NODE-943-length-35440-cov-6.508351_pt1 | contig 35440 bp, 28 predicted proteins | sample MGYA00238179_ERZ772710 | MGnify/ENA primary metagenome ERZ772710 (study PRJEB29004, sample SAMN07631245) | bioreactor metagenome | isolation source: Switchgrass digestor | place: USA: Dartmouth...
GAGGATACCGACCGCCAGGCGCTCAATGTTTTTCGTATGAAATTGTTGGGCGCAAAAGTACATGTGGTTACTAGTGGTACCCAAACCCTGAAAGATGCGGTGAATGAAACGTTGCGCGAATGGAGCAGGCGTGTCAGTGATACCCATTATGTGCTGGGATCGGTAATGGGACCTCATCCCTTTCCTACTATTGTACGTGATTTTCAAAAAATCATTGGATGCGAAGTCAGAAAACAGATACTGGAAGCAGAGGGCAGGCTTCCTGATGTATTAGTGGCCTGTGTTGGAGGGGGCAGTAATGCAATAGGCCTGTTTTACGATTTCATTGATGAGCCAAATGTCCGGCTTATTGGTTGTGAAGCTGCAGGCCATGGCATTCATACGAAAAAGACTGCCGCAACGATAACTACCGGAACGGTAGGAATTTTTCATGGAATGAAGTCTTATTTCTGCCAGGATGATTACGGGCAAATTGCTCCGGTCTATTCCATTTCAGCTGGCCTTGATTATCCGGGTGTAGGTCCTGAACATGCATACCTGCATGATATTGGCAGAGCAGAGTATGTAGCGGTTTCTGACGATGAGGCTGTAGAAGCATTTGAATATTTGTCGCGTATAGAAGGAATTATTCCTGCAATTGAAAGTGCTCACGCGGTTGCTTATGCCAAAAAACTTGCACCTGCTATGAGCCGGGATCAAATTATAGTGATTGGGCTTTCAGGCAGAGGAGATAAAGATGTAGCTTCGATAGCGCGATACAGGGGGGTGGAAATACATGAATAATTTGCAGCAGGCGTTTGCCAATGGGAAAGCTTTTATTCCGTTTATAACCGCAGGAGATCCTTCCATAGAAATAACTGAACAATTAGTACTTCAAATGGCAGAGGCCGGTGCCGACTTAATTGAGCTGGGCATACCTTTTTCTGATCCTGTTGCCGAAGGACAAGTGATTCAGGATGCAAGCAGACGTGCTTTGTCCGGTGGTGTAACAGTGGATAAAATATTTGACATGCTTAAGAATATACGCAAGACGTGTACTGTGCCTATAGCACTTATGACATATATAAATCCGGTATTTGCTTATGGCTCTGACAGATTTATGAGAAATTGTCAGGAAGCTGGAGTTGATGCACTTATTGTTCCGGATCTGCCGTATGAAGAAAGAGGAGAACTCACGCCTTTCTGCTCCAAGTACGGTATCAGATTAATTTCAATGATTGCGCCTACTTCCAATAACCGCATATGTACGATAGCAAGAGAAGCGCAAGGATTTGTATATTGTGTGTCATCCATGGGGGTTACCGGCGTACGGGAGGAAATCAGCGATGATGTGAAGGAAATGGTGAAGCTTGTAAAATCGGTTAATGACGTTCCATGTGCGATAGGTTTTGGCATTTCGACTCCTGAACAGGCAACGAAAATGGCTGAGTTTTCCGATGGTGTAATAGTGGGAAGCGCAATTGTTAAAATTGTGGAGAAATACGGATATGGATGTGTGCCCCATGTTGCAGAATATGTACGCATGATGAAGAATGCAGTTAAAAATAGGGATAAATACGATAAGGAATAAAAAAGAGTAATAAAGGATAATAAAGAATGAAGATAATACAATACGATAGATTCTTGGCAGTAATTAATTTTTCATTAATTAAATTGCATTAATTAAAATGATTCGATGTGAAAATATATATTTACAATACAATGGTCGCTATTTATGAGATAGCGGCCTTATTTATTTGGGTAAGACTTTTTAAAATAAACTGCTACTTTCCGTTTGCAAATAAAATGACAAAGATGAAGATACATAACCAATTATATATAATAATTGTAATAATAATTACTAAATGGTTTATATTGGATAAGATGCATAAAAAATCATGTAAACAGTATTTATTCTAACATAGTACTACCTATTATGATTTTACAGAGCTAAATGACGAATAACTGTTATTGCACTGACTGTTTAATTATGTTAAAATCCATATATATTCCATCAGTGTGTTGAATTATCCATCTGGAGGTATTTTTTATTATGGATGGAACAAATATTGCAGATGTTTGGAAATTAATATTAAATATTATTTTCGTTTCAATACCTGAAGAGATTTTTCTTGTAGCTTTTGCGTTATTGATACAGAAACGTTATGATCTCTTGAAGCCAAACAGGAAAAATGTATTGAGATTTTTTATACCTGTTCTTTCTCTTGCTGTTTTGTCTAACGTATTGAGAACAATTTTTGAGATATCAGCAGATATTATGCCTGTTATTTCAATTTTAATATTGCTTGTTTCTTCGGCTCTTGTATATAATATTCGAAATTTCAAGCAGTTATTGAGTTTTTTTGCTTCATTTGTATTGAGTTGTTTGGTAGCGTCTATAATTCAACTTTCGTATATACCTCTACTTTTAAATACTATAGGTATGACTTCAGCTGATCTGGACAATTATAGTTTTCTCCTGGTGTTAATTTCACTTCCTGAAAGAGTAATAGAATGTTGCATACTTTTTTATTTGCTAAGCAAAAGGACAAGCTTGATAAAAATAAATATTTTCAGAGAAATATTCAAGAGCAAAGCATTATCATTTACTACAATATGTGTTTTCGTCCTAAATATTGTCTTTGTAACATTGATGGGTAAGCTGGTATTTTTCAACCACATTTTGTCGAGCTTAGGGATTGTTGTTCAATTTGTAGTAATTGAAGGAGTACTTATATTCCCAATATTAAATATAGCTATGCTTTTTGGAATAATATATAACATGATAGCCAAAGAAAGATTTGAAAGGATGCTGTCTAGAGAGAGAATGTTGACGCTTGTAAGCATATTAAAAATGTATGCAACTAATCAGAACTATGGAAAAGTAAATGCTGTAATCGAAGACATTAATAAACATCTTGAAGAACTATACCAGTATAAAGCATAAAAAATTAACATAAATAACAAATTAAACAAAAAAATTAAACAGGAGGGGATTCTTTTGAAGAGTCTTTGGAAAGCTGTATCAGTTGCATTAGGTTTGCTGGTTACTATTTCTGTAACTCCAGCATCAGCTCTTTGGATCATTCATCATCCAAGAGTTCCGAAAAAATTAGTTAAATAACAAGCTTTTGCACTTTTTTGCATTTCTTTATTGTATCATTTTTGTATTATTTATTGTATTAATCTGTATATTTATAGCGCTTTTAAGCGCTTTTTCTTTGTCTGCTTCGTTATTTGCCAGTGCGGCGGCAGCTCTTGCTTTCAAATACATCTGCCAATAATTTGACGGTCATTTTAGCCTACCTTATTTCAATTTTATTCAACTCCAGTTTTATTTATTATAATTTATTTATTATATATAAAATATCAAGACTGGCCTGATGTTAAAGCCTACTTAATCTTAATAGATATTTCCGCCTTACTGAGCATATCAATAGTAATGCCTGCCTTATAGGCATCATATATAAACTTAATGTAAGGATAATTATCAGGATTATTTACCCATTCTTCAATCTCTGTGTCCATAAAAGTATTCTTTTTAAAAGGATTTGTTTTACTCTTTCTTTGTACTTCTAATAATTTCGCACCATTTTTTGAGTAAAAGAAATCCTCAGGCAGCCCTTCAGCACTTGATATACATTCGGCTACAACTTTATCCGGATACTCAATGCCGCTTTCATATCTCTCAAGCAGCATGGGACTAATATTAATACCAAAGTTTTCCTTTAAATATGCACTATATTCCTCATAGGATCTGTCTCCTCTAAGCAGAGTGAGGTTTTCCTGATAAAACTTCTTTTCAAGATGGCCAGCTGCTATCATTAATTCCTCATAAGTTACACCATTATGTGCATTATCTGATATCTTCTTTAATGTTTCAGGTGAAGGAGGATTGACCATTATTCCTCTCATTACCCTGGAAAGGTGACCAGCATCAATTCCCGCTTCTTCTGCGAAGCGGTTAAGTGAACGATCTCCTTTTGCAACTTTAAGAAGTCTAATTAGTTCTTTGTACTGTGACATATGCTCACTCCTTAGTTATCCAATATATATTGTATACTTTATATTGCATTTATGCAATTATAACTTAATAAAATTTTAATATGAGAAATCTATATAAACCCTCCGTGAAACCAAGGTAACATGGGCATTTTCAGTCTCAAAAGAAATAAATCCGGTTTAAAAAAATGTGTATATTTTTCATTTATTTCCGGTAAGACAGTATAGGATACAAATACAATGTGATATTGAAATTGTGGAAATACAGTTAAAATTATCATTTTTTTTTCAAAAATATGCTTGAAAAAATTCCTAGTTGCAGTTATAATTAAAACATGTGTTGCATGCAGGCAATGAAAAATAATAGTTGCTTATACATAATTTGGAGAGATAATATAGGATTTAGGGGAGAGGATTGTATAATTTCGTTATAACCGACAGTTATAACGAAATTATACAAACAAACGTCATTATTTATGCTTTATTTTCCAATAAATAGTTTAGATTTTCTTAATGGGGAGTTAAGATTTTTTTTAAATTAGAATGTTAGAAATATAACAAAGTAAATAATTGCGCATAGTGTTGCATGCATGCAATACTACTACATTTTAAAAAAACATATTATAGCAAACATTATAACAAGCTTTAAATCACTTCATAATCACATCATAATCATATTTACAATAGTGATTTATTTTTTATCACCTAATTATAAATTATTTAATTATAAGAAAATAAGGGTGCTGTTTATCTTGTTTTCAGGATTTGATCAGCTTATATCATAAATTTTATTTCACATAGTTTACGAATTTTGCTTCATATAGCCTATGATTTTTGTTAACATCATCTAATAAAACTGCTTCATCATCTGATAAAAAATTTTTTCTAATCATAAAAAAATATGACATTCCAGACAATAAATCTAAAGAAGTATTTTATACTGTTTTGAATATTACATATTATCGTTTGGATATTTCATGTACAAACAAACGTACAATTTGCTAGAATCAAAGAAAATATGAGTAACCGAGGGGAGTATTTTGTGTGGAAAAGACAATACTTGAATTGAAAGATATTGTTAAGGCTTTCCCTGGAGTTTTAGCGCTGAACAGACTTAAGTTCGATTTAAAGAGCGGAGAAGTGCACGCGATATGTGGGGAGAATGGTGCAGGAAAGTCAACTCTAATGAAAGTGGTTTGTGGCGTTTACAAACCTGACGAAGGTCAAGTGTATGTAAATGGAGTACCACAATCTTTTTCAAGTCCATTGGATGCTTATCAGAAAGGCGTATCTATAATATTCCAGGAAACCAGTCTCTTTGAGGAAATGACTGTTTTGGACAATATTTTCCTGGGACATGAGATCATGAAGAAAAAAGCTGGGCTGAAGATAATTGATTATGCGGCTATGCAGAAAAAAGCAAATGAGATTTTCGAGAGATTGAACACGAAAATAGACTTAAATGCCTGCATCAAATCATTAGGTATGGCCCAGAAACAAATGGTTGAGATTGCAAAAGCGCTTACTTTTGATGCAAACATCATCATTTTTGATGAACCTACCGCTTCATTGACGCAGAGAGAGGTTGATGCATTGTTTGAGATAATCAATAAGCTCAAACAAGAAGGGCGGGGAATTGTATATATCAGCCATCGGCTGGAGGAAATATTCCAAATATGTGACCGTGTGACCGTAATCCGTGACGGCCAGTATATTTCTACGAGGAATGTGGCTGAAACAAACAAAGATGAGCTTGTTGCGGATATGGTTGGAAGGGCCATGACTAATTACTACCCGAAAGCACAGACGGAAATCGGGGGAGAAATATTTAGAGTAGAACACTATTATGATGACGGATTTCTCAAGGATATCAGTTTTAATGTCCGCAAGGGAGAAATTGTCGGTTTTGCCGGTCTGGCCGGCTGTGGCCGTACTGAACTTATGCAGTCCATTTGCGGGTTTACCGGAAAGGCTGCCGGAAAAGTATTTTTAAATGGAGAAGAAATTGAAATAAATAATTATAATGATGCAAAAAACCGGGGTATTGTCTACGTGTCGGAGGACAGAGGCAAATATGGCTTGATTGTCGATATGAGCATTGAGCAGAACATCACATTGCCCCAGTTGAAGAATTTTGCAAATAATATGGCTATTATCGATACCGAAAAAGAAGCGGAGCTTGCAGGTAAATATCTGAATGAGTTTGAAATTAAGGCTCCGAATACAGAGTTTTTGGTTGCAAATCTGTCAGGTGGAAATCAGCAGAAGGTATCGGTTTCCAAGGCACTGGCATTAAATCCTACACTTCTTATACTGGATGAGCCAACAAGAGGCGTGGACGTCAATGCAAAGGCTGAGATTCATAAAATTATCAGTGAACTTACAAAAAAGAATCTGTCCATTATCATGATCTCATCCGAGCTTCCTGAGTTGTTAGGAATGTGTGACAGAATCTATGTAATGAAGGATGGAGCAATAGCAGGATGCTTCGATCGAGATGAATGCACCCAGGAAAAGATTTTGTCTATTGCATTGGATTAATCAGCTTAGGATCAGCTCGAATACAACTTCTGTTTCTTTATTTAAGCATAGAGTTCTCAAGGAAAATTGAAAGTTAAAGCATGACAAAAGTTGTGTTCTAACGATCCCTAAAAGAGAGGAGAAGGACAAATGGTTCAAGAAAAAAAGAGAACCGCATCTTTTTTAACCACAGAATTTTATCTGGCAATTTTTCTGTTAGCTGTGTTGGTATTTCTAGGGATTTTTGCAAAAGGATTTTATACTATCAATAATGTGATGAGTATATTGAACACTTACAGCTACACACTTATCGCAGCAATTGGTATGAACATGATCATTATCACTTCGAATATTGACGTATCAACTGGTGCATTGGTATCGGTCGTATGTCTTGCATCAGCGGCAATAGGTAAGCTGGGACTGCCCTTTGCAATTTTGCTGCCGGCAGCCATGGTGATGGGAATGATTCTGAGTACCATAAACGGCTTATTTATCACCAAGACCAAGATACCGGCAATCGTGGCTACGTTGGCAACTACACAATTATTTCAGGGAGTATTACCGCTTACCACAGAAGGCTCAATATATGACTTGCCTGCTAGTTTTACATGGCTGGCTTTTGAAGCAAAGATATTTGGCATGGTACCTGCAAGTGTTCTGATATGCTTGATAGTTACTGTGATTGCTCTATTCTTTATGAAATATTCGAGATTTTCCAAAAAGTTATACGCCATCGGAAACAACCAGCACAGTGCCCGATTGGCTGGAATAAATGTTGAAAAGACAATAGTTATTACCTATGCTATTGCAGGGGCATTATTCGGAATAACGGCAATCATCATCGCTACTGCCGGACAAAGGGTTACCACAACCATGGGCAGCGGCTTGGAAATGACGTTGATCGCTTCAGTAATACTGGGAGGAACCAGTACGGCAGGAGGTTCCGGAAAAGTTCTCGGTACAGTGATTGGAGCCTTGATTTTAAGTATAGTATCTCCTGCAATTAACTATCTGGGAATCAGTCCAAATTGGTCAGATGCTGTAAAAGGCGCCATCATCATTATATCAGTTGTTGTAGGTGCGTCACAGCAGTTTAAGAAGAAGAAAAGAGTAATTCAGATCCCTGAAGGAGGTACTTTATAATGGCAAATAAAAAGAAATTTAAAGTTACTTTTAATACGTTATTATTCCTGATCTGGATACTCATATTCGTTGCTATTGCGGTAATCAGCCCGGCATTTTTGTCACCCGGCTATCTAGTAAATGTTATGTTGAGAAACATTGTAGAAATTGGTATGGTTGCTTTACCTATGACATTGATAATTATAACAGGTGGTATAGATCTTTCGGTAGGAAATATCATGATCTTGTCGGCAACGCTGGGAGGACTGGCTGCTGCAAGTTATGGATCAGTCGCCGGAATTATTGTAACTCTAGTTACGGGGTTGGTATGTGGCCTCTTGAATGGATTGATTATTGTAAAAGCGAAAATTTCACCTATGGTTACAACCCTGGCAACGATGTATTTATATCTTGGTATTTCGAGGGGAATATCCAAGGGCAACAGCATTTATACCTATGAATTTACAACTTTGATGGGAACTACTTCACTATTTGGAGTTCCATTGCAGATATGGATTTATATTATTCTTGCTGTAATATTTACAATTCTGCTGTCAAAAACTACACTGGGTAGAAAATTGTATTCAATAGGTTTGAATGAAAATGCAACGCAGTATGCGGGCATAGATATAGGCAAAATTAAAATTATCATGTATGTCATATGTGGTTTGGTTTGTGCACTGGCTTCGTATATATGGCTTGGACGTTTTACAAGTATTAAATTTGATGCCGGTACGAATTTTAACATGAAGGTCATCACTATTATTGTACTTGGAGGAACCAGCATTAACGGAGGAATTGGTAGCATGGTGGGTACTATAATTGGTACTTTGATCATAGCGACCTTAAACAGTGGGTTAACAGTAATGAATATCCCAATCGACGTGCAGACTATAGTACATGGTTCAGTATTGATCGTTGCGTTGATTGGATACGCAGTTATAAACAACAGAGCTAAGAAGAAAAAATTAATAAAAATTGAAGCGGCTCCTAAACAAGCTGCTTCAATGTAGTCACTATGCTGTGCTGTGTACAGCGCATCAGACTTGCACAGCAAAGTATAACGTTGATATCCTGATTCTGCAGATCAAGAAATTTGGCTGCAGAGTCTAGATAATAAATAAAAAAGAAAGGGAGATCAAGGTTATGAAGAAAAAACTACTGCAAAGAATTATTACAGCCACATTGACAGGTGCCATAATGCTGGCTGGAATGGCAGGATGTTCCAAAACCGACACTTCTGGAGGAGAACAGGGTGGAAATAAGTCAACGACTGATGGCAAAAAAGAAGGTAAGATGGTTATTGCAATGCTTCCAAAGTTTAAAGGTGAGAACTACTTTGACGCTTGTAAGGTAGGAGCACAGGAAGCAGCTGATGAGCTTGGAATTACACTTCTTTATGACGGACCACCACAGGACCAGGCAACAAACCAAAAGCAGGTTGATATTCTTGAAGGTTGGATTGCTCAGAAAGTAGACGCAATAATTGTATCACCTAACGACCCTACAGCTATTGCTCCAACATTAAAGAAAGCCCAAGAATCAGGCATTAAAGTTGTTACTTTTGACGCAGATGCACAGAAAGATGCAAGAGACCTTTTCGTTAACCAGATTACTGCAGATGCAACTGGTAGAGGTCTGTTGGAGGCAGCGGCACGTGAACTTAAAGCAAAAGGCTACGGCCCGGACAAGAAAGCAAACATTGCACTTGTTTCAAGTACAGGAACCGATGCTAACCAGACTGCATGGGAAGCAGCAATTGAAAAATATCTGGCAACAGATGAATATAATTTCATGGTAATCAAGAACAGAGAAACAGACGTTTACTATCCAGGTACTGATGAAACAAAAGTTAATGCTGAGTGCGCAACACTGATCAGTAGAATGGGACCTGGAGAAGATCAGATCCAGGCAGCTATCGGATTGTCTTCAATGGCTACACCTGCTCTAGGAGCACAGTATCAGTCAGCTTCCCAGAAGCCTGATGCAAATGCTATAGCATTAACTGGTTTGGCTACTCCTAATGCATTAAAAACTTACATTAAAGACGAAGAGAACCCAATGAATTCCGGTATGCTCTGGAATTGTATGGATCTTGGATATCTTGCAGTTCAGGTTGCTTATCAGTTGAAGAATGGAGACATCACTACTGAATCTGCTTCTGTTACTGCAGGAAGACTTGGAACAAAAGAAATTGTTGACCGTGAATGCGTATTGGGCGATGCTCTTATTTTCGACCAGACAAATGTTGACAACTTTAATTATTAATATTAAGCAGCATGATGTTCGAGCAAGCTTGAAGGGTAAACTCTAGCGCAAAAGAATAGGATGGACGCTGCGAACGCAGCGCCCATCATTACTTATAAGAGTATTTATAATAAAAGTGTATTAATTTTCAAGAAAGGGGGGGCTCTTATCATGACAAACAGAGAAAGGGAATTAAGAACTTTAGGCTTTCAGAAAGTAGAAGGCAGAGGCTCTGTGCAGGAAACTTTTTATCCGTGGGTATTGACTACTCAACGTTTTAAGGATGAAGGAATGCCTGCTGAAATTGCGGATAATGCAAGAGACATTACCAACAACCTTGCAGGAAATAAAGCAAATCAATCAGAGAAATATCTGCCTGTGGCCTGGGGCGAAGGAGTTATGAACTATGAAACCTGGCTGGGCTTTGATCCGGTACGCAGAATTCACTTTGTTTTGCCTTTCAGGAGGTTTGATGAGTTTGAAATTGAGGAGACCGAGCATTATATCCTTAAACAGGATATTTATGGAAGACAGGTCAAGTTCTATAAAAATTCAGGCATTGAAGTGGAACACAAGCATGTAGTAAACTGTGAAGATGATTGGAAAAGGCTTAAAGAGCATGGTGACAAAGAGCTGGAAAAGTACTTTACCGGTGAAGAAATTTATCGTACCTATGCTCCTCTGAAAGAAGGACATGACCGTGGGGATTATTCAATCCGACTCAACATCGAAGGATTTTTCTGGGTTCAAAGAGAACTGTTAGGTATAGAACCTCACTTCTATGCTTTCTATGATAGCCCTGAAATGCTCCATGATATCAATCAATACGTACTCAATGTTTATAGCACAAAACTGATGCAGGTAATTGAACTGCTTCAGCCGGATGTTGTTTATTTAATGGAAGACTTAAGCGGTAAAAACGGTCCAATGCTTTCACCATCGCTATTTGATGAATTTGTCGGCCAGTATTATAAAAAGCTCATTCCTATGCTCAAAGAACGGGGCGTCGGATTTGTGTTTGTGGATACTGACGGCGACTTCAAACAGCTCATACCAAACTTTATCGAAGCCGGTGTGGACGGATTCCTTCCAATGGACGTCAATGCGGGAATGGACATTGTAAAAGTCAGGAATGAGTTTCCAAGAGTTCGTTTTATCGGTGGATATAATAAACTATGTATTGCTGAAGGGAAAGAAGCTATTGAACGTGAATTTGAAAGGATTATGCCAGTGATCAGAGGCGGCGGATATATTCCTGGAGCAGACCATCAGGTGCCTCCTTCTACTTCATTGGAAGATTACAAGTATTATATTTCCAGGCTGCATGAAGCAATGAAGCAATGTGGCGCTGATTTATAAGAGATTCATTAATTGTAAATAAACATTTTTATTAAACATTATAATAATATGCTGTATTGGGGGCGGAGAAAGCCGTGTTATATTAAGGTTTTCTCTGCTTTTTGGTTATTGGTGGCAGGAAGATTTTCTCATTAAAAAATGCAGATTCATATGGTATAATGTTCATAAAAAGCTTGCCGGCGCGGGAATTATTATAATCTAATGCATATGCGGATTTAATAACACGTGTTTTGTTTTATTATATATGTGTGATTTTAGTAATCGGTTCTCAAGAAAACAGTAACTGATTGCGTGTATAATAGCGGAGAAGATGCCATGAAAAGACGAAAAATGTCAAGCAAGTTATCGACAACTTATGCAGTTCTTGTGGTCATTCTCGTGAGTATAGCTTCCGTCATGTTTTATGAATATAACAGAGATATTATTTATAATGAAGGTATCAGTAACTTAGATCAAGTATCTACTTCGGCGGTGACTCAACTGGATAACAGATTGACCTCCATGGAACAGGTAGCAGTGGATGTGCTTACTGAGGCTGTTTTTATGTCTAACTGGCAACAGTATATTGAGCAACAGGTTAGGTCGCCGGAAAACGTATTAGTGATTAAAAGAATTTTGACGAGAGCTTATGCGAATAAATCCGACATCCGCAGAGTGACTGTGTTTTCCCTGGAAGGAGATTATATTGCTACCGGAGAGGCGAATGTGACTAAAAAGGATGTAGTTGAAAAAATTGCTCAGCTGCGAAAGAATTATGATATAAACAACAGGATGTTTATCAGCAGACACCTGGATGATTGGGATACGAACAGCGGAACTTTTGTGATCTCAGAAATAAAACCTATTAAGAACCGGGAAGCTGAAATTATCGGATTTATAGAAATACAGCAGAATATATTTTATATTGAAAATATTTGCAACTTGCAGTTCAACAACAGCAAAATGACGGTGCTGATATACAACTACTCGGATGATAAACTCTTTTATAGCAACAGTCACCTTGAAGAGGATTATATACGGAATATTGCTTCTTTGACACGAGAATACAGAAAAATTCGAGAGACTTCTGATGCGATTTTAGCTACAAAGTCTTCGAATTTTTACCAGTTGCAAATGGTGTTCATCCTGGACAAAAGAATTCTGTATAACTCGTTGAACAATATTTTACAGGGTATATTGATAGGTGCCTTTGTCCTTATTTTACTGACTATAAGCTATATCATACTGGTTACCTATAGGATTATGCAGCCTATCAATAAACTTGTACGACGTATGCAAAATATTGATTTTGAGAACTTTAATTATAATGAAAACTTTAAATATAGCAGAGACGATAAAATCAGGGATTGGGAAACCGAGATTTTGATCAATGCATTTGAGGAAATGATGGAGCGGCTGAAAGAATCCCAACAAAGGCAGAAGAGATTGCAAAGCCTGCATACAAAGTCCATTTTTGATATTCTTCAGTCAGAAATCAGTCCTCATTTTCTATATAATGCATTGGGGGGAATTGCCAACTTATGTGAAGCCAATGAAAATGAAGAAGCTGCCGAAACCTGCTACAGCCTGACGGAAATTTTGAGGTATTCATCCAATTATGCAACCACTGAAGTTACTGTTTATGATGAGATTCAGAACCTGACTTGCTATATAAATGTTATGAAGAGCAGGTATTGTGAACGCCTGGAAATCGAAATTGAGACAGATGATAAAGCATATCGTTATATTCTGCCTAAACTGACATATCAGCCTCTTGTGGAAAATGCGATTAAGTACGGCTTACTGGATAATGAAATGGTAAAGATTCGCATTAGCACAAAAGTGGTAGATAATAAATTGGTAATACAGGTGGATGACAACGGACGTGAAATCTCAAAAGATGCCAAGAATTCAATAGAAGAAAAAGTCCAAAGACTTTTAAACACTGAGGAGGATATCAGCAGAGAAGTTCAGTTTGGAGGAATGGGACTTGGAGGTACTGTGGTTCGTCTGACTATCTTTTTTGAAGACCGCTTTAAATATAGAATAGACGGAAACGAAAACGGTGGAACAACTGTTAGATTTGAGATTGATTACAATTGATATAAAAGGAGGGATTTTCTTGTACAAAGTACTGCTTGTAGACGACGAACCTGCTATTCTTAAAAGCGAGAAGAGAGCCATAATGAATCGTGCCAAGAGGTTTGAAGTGGTTGGAGAAGCACACGATGTAAAGAAAGCCATCTCCTTGTATAACCAGCTTGAACCTCATGTTGTATTGACAGACATTCGAATGCCGGGAAAGGACGGCATCAGCCTGGTAAAGTATATTTCAGAAAATAAAAGAAGCTTTCCGACACTTTGCATTGTAGTCAGCGGGTATTCTGACTTTGATTATGTTCGTAATTCTTTTATTTACGATGCATATGATTATTTGCTGAAACCAATTAATCCCAGTAAAATAGAAGAATTGTTTAAACGAATTGAAAATGAGATTGAGACAAGGATGGATAGAGGTTCGGAAAACGAAGATAGTGAATCTGAGAAGGTTGTAAAGACTGGATATGAGGACCTGGTGAAGAAGATCCGGCACTATGTTGAAAACAATCTGTCAGGCGACAACAGCATTGCGGCAATATGCAAACAGTTTTCCATTAGCCAGCCTTATTTGAGCAAAATTTTCAGAAAGGCAATGAACTGTACGTATATTGAATATTTAACAGATGTGAAAATCCAGAAAGCTAAGGAACTCCTGATTAACCGCCAGGATTTGTTGATTAATGATATTGCTTCTCAACTGGGATTTTCTGATCAGTTTTACTTTAGCAAGGTATTTAAAAGTGAGGAAGGTTGTACACCATCGGAATACCGTAAAAAGGTTATCTCAGAATCAGGATATGCATTGACACACTGAACAATTGGAATATAAAGAATGAAACTTGTGAAATACACAGTCACTAAGTTTCTTTTTTTAGATATTCAGTGAGAGATTTAGGTATGCCGCATTTCCCTGTACTGACTTGGACTTATTCCTGTTAAAGCTTTAAAACTTTTGCTGAAGTGGAAGGGATCGGGAAAACCTACTTGCTCTGCTATGTCTTTTACAGATAAACCGGTATTTTTCAACAACTTCTTTGCCATCATAGTTACTGTTGTGTTTGACAACATTCTGCTTTTATGCTAAAATGTTTCGGTAGCCGCACGACAATGGCTCAGTACCCTTTTATGAGGGTGGTAAAAATGCATTTATAAGAAATGCTGCCATATGTCGGCGAGACTGGGATAAGGGAGGTGCTCCTAATGTACGCGATTATTGAAACTGGCGGAAAACAGTACAAGGTACAGGAGGGCGATGTTATTTTTGTTGAAAAGCTTGCAGCTGAAGATGGTGCTCAAGTTACATTTGACAAAGTCCTTGCTGTTTCAAACGAAGGTAAAGTTAATTTTGGCAGCCCGCTTGTTGCAGGTGCAACAGTAGAGGCAAAAGTACTGGGTCAGGGAAAAAGCAAGAAGATTATTGTTTTCAAATTTAAGCCTAAAAAAGGCTACAGGAGAAAACAGGGCCACAGACAGCCATACACAAAAGTTCAAATCGAAAAAATTAATGCTTAACAATAATGCTTAAAAACTAATGCTTAAAAGATGTAAAATAATATGGTACAGATAAGTATAATAAGAGATAAGTCCAATTGTATACGGCAGATTGTCATTGAAGGCCATGCCGGTTATGCAAAACATGGCAGTGACATAGTCTGTGCTGCAGTTTCAGTTACAGCTTACACTGCGGCGGGTGCCCTTGAGGAACTGGCTGGTGTAAAAGGCTGCTATACTGCTGAAGATGGGTATATGATGATAAGTTTACCCGGTGACATTAAAGGCGAGCAGAAGCGTACGGCGGAGATTATACTGGAAACTACAGTTATTGGATTTAAACAGATTGAAATGGAATATGGCAAATATATATCTGTTCTGGATGAGGAGGTGTAGCAGGTGATTAGAATAAATTTGCAATTATTTGCTCATAAAAAGGGAGTTGGAAGCTCCAGAAACGGACGTGACAGCCAGGCTAAAAGGCTTGGAGTTAAAAGAGGAGACGGACAATACGTTCTTGCCGGAAACATTCTCGTAAGACAAAGAGGTACGAGTATACATCCAGGAGAGAATGTTGGTAGAGGAAAAGATGATACACTCTTTGCCCTGATAGATGGAAAGGTTAAGTTTGAGAGGATGGGCAGAGATAAGAAAAAGGTAAGTGTAGTAAGCGTTTAATCAATAAATGAATGAACCCGGCAGACACCGGGTTTTTTCTTATTTTGATGTGGTATTATAATAACTGTATTTGCAGAAAATAATAGAAAATAATATTTGTAATTATATGCACAGTGGAGGAATATCGATGTTTATCGATAGAGCAAGGATATTTGTAAAAGCAGGAAACGGTGGAAATGGGTTGGTGTCGTTCCGAAGGGAAAAATACATAGCGGCAGGCGGACCAAATGGCGGTGATGGAGGCAAAGGCGGCGACGTCGTGTTTTTAGTAGATGAAGGCTTGAGTACCCTTATTGACTTCAGGTATAAAAAGCATTATAAAGCGGAATCCGGACGTGACGGAGAGCCATTCAACCGCACCGGACGAAGTGGGAAGGACCTTATTATAAAAGTGCCTCCGGGAACTGTTGTAAAAGATGAGGAAACAGGGCGAATTCTTGCGGATCTGACTAAGGCGGGTCAGACAGCGGTAATAGCAAGAGGGGGAAAAGGCGGAAAGGGTAATCAGCATTTTGCCACGCCTACACGTCAGGTGCCAAACTTTGCAAAAAGCGGCGACGAGGGAGAAGAGCGTTGGGTGATTCTTGAGTTGAAACTACTTGCAGATGTTGGATTAATTGGATATCCCAACGTTGGGAAGTCAACCATATTATCAAGCGTTTCAGCAGCAAAGCCTAAAATTGCCGACTATCACTTTACCACAATAGATCCTAATCTTGGAGTTGTAAGTTTAGACAGGGAGACAAGTTTTGTTCTTGCAGATATTCCCGGGCTCATTGAAGGAGCCCACGAAGGTGTCGGGCTAGGCCATGAATTCTTGAGACATGTGGAAAGGACAAAGGTGCTTATACATGTTGTAGATATAGCGGCTTTGGAAGGAAGAAACCCTATTGACGATTTTGAACTTATTAATCATGAACTTTCAGAATACAGTCCCATGCTGATGGATAAGCCTCAGGTTGTAGCAGCGAACAAGATTGATGTTCCGGGTGCAGCCGATAATCTTAAGGAATTTACTAAAGTTATAGAGGCAAAGGGTTATAGGGTATTCCCCATATCTGCTGCCACAGGCAAGGGATTAAAGGAATTAATGTATTATGTTGCAGAAATGCTTACGAAACTCCCTGATGTTGAGTTATACGATGAAGTTGAAGAAGAAGCTGTTTATAAAGTAGAAGAGGAAGCTCCGTTTGAAGTTTATAAAGAAAACGGCGTATATGTAATTACCGGAAGCTGGATAAATAAACTTGTGTCTTCAACCAACTTTGCAGATTATGAATCCCTTCAGTACTTCCAGAGAGCTATAAAGCGAAAGGGAATAGTGGATGAACTTGAGAAGCTCGGAATAAATGAAGGAGATACTGTAAGAGCCGGAGGATTTGAATTTGAATATGTAAGATAGGCTCATTGCCGCTTAAATACCTACTAGACAAATGTTGGGGGAATATTGTAAAATATTTAATAATCAATAAAAACAAGGTAACATATAATCAGGGAGGCTGTTTTTAACCTTATGGAATGCTTTAACTGCGGAAATTGCAAAAGCGGCAATGTGGCGTACTTCTGCTTGATGAAAAATGATTTTGTTCTAAACAGTGAAGTGACGAATTCTGTTATAGAAAAAAGCAGAAGTGGATGGAAGAAAGGCCAGGCGAATTATGAAACTCACAGGAGAAGGGCTCGCAAGGAGGTTGAGATACAGTAATCGCATGATATTGAGATGAAATATGCCATTTGGGGATAGAATAATAATGTTCATTCAATAAATGCTTTTTTAGATGTTATATAAATGTGTATGGGGTTGTGAGGGGTAGATAGCGATCTATCCTTTTTGTTTGTACTGTCCCTGCTTAAAGATTTTAACTGAAATGAAAACGGAGGGAATATAATGATTACAACAAAACAGAGAAGTTATCTTAGAAGTCTTGCAAATACAATTCAGCCCATTTTCCAGGTAGGAAAAGGCGGAATAAGTGACAATATGATAAAGCAATTTGATGAGGCATTGGAGGCAAGAGAACTGGTTAAGGCGACAGTACTTAGAAACTCCGAAGAAGATGTCAGGGATGTATGCAATACAATTGCAGAAGCTACCGGAGCTGATATTGTTCAGGTTATAGGAAACAAATTCGTACTGTACAGAGAATCAAAGGAAAATAAGACTATTATACTGCCGTAACGCTAATCTCTTTTTCTGGTAAGGCTTTCTATAATCTCAGCATATATTTGCTGCGAGTACTTTTTCCAGTTTTCGCATATTGTCCGGGCATCGCTTTTGGTTCCAACGGCAATGCTGAGATCTATAAGAGAAAACTTATCCTCTCTTACCTTGCAGGAAACTGTAAATTCATTTTCACTTTCGGGTATATAGTCAGCAGTTACAAGAAGTTCATTCCTTATATTGGATTTGGCAGAAGGTATTGCATCATCAATTACTGCCCTTATGCTTGCAGGTATAAGGTTTGTGAAATAATTGAGAGTTTGTTTTCCATTATCTGTTATTCTGTATAATGTTTTGCCCTCGAACTGTTCAGAGGATAAAAAGTTTGACTCACGCAGCTCGTCCAGGTATTGTTGAAGCAGGAAATAATTCATAATCTTATTTTCCAATATAATTTTTGTCATCTGAAGATTGCTTACAGGTATTTCAAGTTTATCTATAATATAAAGAAGTATCAGTTTATTTTCCGCAAGTTGCCTATTATTGCCTAAAGAGTTCATTTCTTATCCTCCCGGTTTTTCAAAAAATGCTCCTTTGAACAAGTATGTACAATTATTATAGCATAACAGGCAGTATTTCGCTATATTGCCTTTATTTCTCCCCATACTGCCTTATTTTTTCAATTTGCAATGTAGCAGGGCAGCCGAATAAGCTATAATTCTAATACATATACATACATAAGCTATTACAACAATACATGTATAATCTTATTACAAAAATACGTGCTCAGAAGGCTCTATCCTTTGAGTTTGTCTTCAAGGGATAAATAATCCTTAATTTATGATATAATTTAACTAACAGGTTCAAATAATTATTATGTTTAAATAATATATAAATAATTATTGAGACGAATAAAAATAGACAAAACAAGTACACCAGCTTAATATGATTAGTTATGAGGTGGCATATATGAACTTTGCAGAAGAACTTCAGCAAAAACTGATAGATTTGGGGGCAACGTTTACCGGGTGTTCTAATGTTGAAAACGCACTGCCTGAAAGCCTTAAACCCCTAAAATACGCTTTGACTGTAGGAGTGAGATTGTCAGATTTTATTATAGATCAGATTACCGATAAGCCTACGTTTACTTACTTTCATCACTACAGAACAGTGAATACTTTGATTGATCAGCTAACATTAAGAGGCATGCTTCTGATTCAGGAAAAAGGATATTATGCAGTTGCGGTTCCCGCCTCCCAGACAGTGAACGATGTAGAAGACAGTTATAGTGCAATATTTCCCCATAAGACGGCAGCAACAATGGCAGGTTTGGGCTGGATAGGCAAAAACGGATTGTTCGTGAGCCCGAAGTATGGGCCACGTGTGAGGCTTGGAACTATTTTGACTAATATGGAATTGCCGGTAGATAATAATACTGTTGAAACAGGATGCGGTGAATGTAGAAGATGTGTTGACAGCTGTCCGGCTATGGCTCTTACCGGGAATTGCTGGGAACGGGGGTGTGAGAGAAGCAGAATAGTTGATGCAAAGGCTTGCAGTGAATATATGAAATCCAATTTCAAGCATATTGGAAGAGGCTCGGTTTGCGGGATTTGCATCAGGGTTTGTCCTTATGGAATAAGAAAGTAGTTCAAGTAGAAAAAGATTCATCCAATATGGTTTTTAAGTGAGCATTATGATGTTATTTGGCAGGAGATAAAGGGTTTAAATATAGGGAGGAAAGTATGATGATAAGGAAGGAGATAATTGCTCTTCTGCTTGCGGGAGGACAGGGAAGCAGGCTTGGTGTACTTACTAAGAGGATAGCGAAACCGGCTGTCCTTTTTGGAGGGAAATACAGGATTATTGATTTTTCTCTGAGCAATTGCATAAATTCAGGAATTGATACTGTTGGTGTGCTTACACAATATCAACCTCTCAAATTGAATTCTCACATAGGTATAGGAAAACCCTGGGATATGGATAGGATGAATGGAGGATTAACTGTACTTTCACCCTATTTGAAAGGGGAAATAGGAGAGTGGTATATGGGTACTGCCAATGCTGTTTATCAAAATATTGACTATATCAATAAGATCTCTCCTAAGTATGTAATAATTTTATCGGGAGACCATGTATATAAAATGAATTATTCCCACATGCTGGATTACCATAAGGAAAAAGGCGCTGAAGCCACAATTTCCGTTATAGATGTACCCATTGAGGAAGCTTCCAGATATGGGATTATGAATACATATGAGAACGGACGGATATATGAATTTGAGGAAAAGCCGGAACACCCGAAAAGCACTCTTGCTTCCATGGGAGTATATATATTTACATGGGATGTATTGAGAGATTATTTGATTGAAGATAATGAGAATCCTGATTCAGACCATGATTTTGGGAAGAACATCATTCCTGAAATGTTAAGAGACGGGCGGAGCATGTGGGCATACAGGTTTGCCGGCTACTGGAGGGATGTCGGTACCATACAGGCTTATTGGGAAGCCAATATGGATCTGACAAAAAGAGTGCCTAATCTCAATTTGTTTGACCCTGCATGGAAAATATACACTCCCAACCCTGTAAAGCCTCCACACTATATTGCACCTAGTGGAAATGTAAAGATGTCTGTCGTTGCTGAAGGCTGCATGATTTATGGCAATGTAAAAAACTCTGTAATATTCCCTGGTGTTTATATTGAGGAGGGGACAGTTATTGAAGATTCCATAATAATGTCCAATAGCAAAATACGTGCAGGCAGTTATCTCAATAAATGTATTATAGGTGAACATGTGGTAGTTGGTAAGAATGTGCGGATAGGAACAGGGGAAAACATTCCAAATGAACTGAAACCCGGTATGTATAATTCAGGGATAACAGTTGTAGGTGAGGATGCGAATATACCTGATGATGCGGAAATAGGGAAAAATGTAGTTATCGATATTGGGGTAGGACCTGAGGATTTTCTTTCTAAAACTGTTCCGTCCGGGAAAAGTGTCATAAAGGGGGGTAAGTGTCAATGAAAAATACGATAGGTATTATACTTACCGGAGGTAAAAAGCGCGAATTGAAGGAAATGACCATTAAACGTACAAGTGCTGCTATCCCTGTGGGTGGAAAATACAGAGCGATTGATTTTGTGCTTTCAAGCATGGTAAATTCAGGGATAACTAAGGTCGGAGTAATAACGCAATATAACTTACGCTCCCTGATGGACCACCTTGGTTCCGGAAAAGAGTGGGATCTTGACAGAAGACACGGTGGACTCTATATATTTCCACCGTCTCTCAGTGGAGATGGTACAGGTTGGTATAGGGGTACGGCGGATGCAATGTATAACAACCTCACATTTCTCAAGCGCAGTGATGAGGATTATGTGATTATTGCTTCAGGAGACTGTATATACAACATGTTATTTGATAATGCGCTGCAGTACCATATTGAAAAGGATGCGGATATAACTATAATTTATAAGGAAATGGATGGCTTGAGCCAGAAGGAATTATCCAAGTTTGGCATACTGGAGGTCGATAATAACGGCAGAATAATTGATTTCCAGGAGAAACCTCTCCATCCGGCGAGCACCAAGTGTTCCATGGGAATATATATAATTTCAAGAAAGTTGCTTATGAGTATTCTTGAGGATTGCGCTGCCCATGGCTATTACGATTTTGTAATGGATGTTATAATAAAAAGAATTCAAACACTCCGGATTTTTGGCTATAAATTCAGTGGCTACTGGAGAAGTATTAATTCAATTGAATCGTATTACAAATGCAATATGGAATTATTGCAGCCTGAAGTAAGGGATGAGCTCTTCCTGCAGGCGGACAGAAAAATATTTACAAAAGTTAAGTCTGAAGTTCCTGCCAAGTATAATGAAGAAGCTGAAGTGAAAAATTCTCTCGTAGCTGACGGGTGCATAATAGAAGGTATTGTTGAGAACAGCATATTATTCAGGGGTGTTACTGTCGGAAAAAATGTTATAATAAAGGACAGCATAATTATGCATGATACTGTAGTTGAAGATAATGTGGAATTAAATTGTGTTATACTTGACAAAAATGTGAGGGTTACCAAAGGAAAATCACTTAAAGGTGAAAAAAGCTGGCCGGTTATTGTCGGCAAGAGGGTAGTGGTTTAATAATGAATACTTATATTAACTTGTTGTGCCGGCATTTCGATGGCAGGAGTTCTGAGCTTAAGAGCCGGTAAGAAAACAAGTTAATATAATTGGGAATACTTGATTAATAGGGGGAAAATCTTTAATGCTGCTACATAATACACAACATAGAAACAAATATAATACAATGCAACATAAATTGCAATTATTAAAACTAAAGCAACTATTTAAATTAAGCAATGCAATAGAAGGGATAATACTGTAACATGTCAAAACATTTAAAGGCAGATTTATCCCTCCTTTTGGTGACAGCGATATGGGGTTCATCTTTCACATTGATAAAAAACGTGCTTGACCACATACCATCCTTTGCGTATTTATCTTTGAGATTTATTATTGCAAGTATAATATTGATTGTGGTATTTTATAAAAAACTTAAACACATTAACAAAAAAGCCGTAATATACGGATGTATTATTGGTTTGATGTTGTTTGGAGGCATGGCTTTGCAGGTAAGCGGGCTGTATTTTACAACTGCCTCTAACTCCGCATTTATTACAGGACTGAGTGTCATCATGGTGCCTTTGCTTTCTGCCATGATTTTAAAGAAAAGACCGGACAGAAGTTCTGTAATTGGCGTAATCTTAGCTTTTGCCGGATTATTTTTCCTTACCGGAGGCCTGGACTTTAGTTTCAACATTGGGGATTTTTTGACGCTGTTGTGTGCAGTATGTTTTGCAATGCAAATTATATTTATTGACAGTTACAACAAAGAACAGGACCCAATTCTTCTATCAGTGATTCAGATAAGCTTTGCAGCTTTGCTAAACACTGTAGTGTGGCTTTTTATTGACTATGAACCGGTTGTTGTTGATACTACCGTTGCTTTTACCCTGCTTATAACAGGTGCGCTGGGCACGGCATTTGCTTACCTGGTTCAAACTGTCGCACAAAAGCATACAACACCCACTCATACGGCATTGATATTAACAGCGGAGCCGGTGTTTGGCGCGTTTTTTGCGATGATTATTCCAAATTCAAATGGGACTGTAGAGACTCTCAGTTTAAATACAGTTATTGGATGTGTACTTATTCTGGCAGGTACTCTTATAAGTGAGATGAGAAAATGAAAGAATAAATTAACTTGTCGTGCTGGCATTTCGATAGCAGGAGTTCCGGGCTTAAGAGCTATTAAGCTCATTCCGGGGCAAAACAATTCGCCTGTGTTAAATGGAACTTTCTTTAACACGGGGAGTGCAGAGAGGATTACAGAGCTCTCCACAATGCTTTCTCATTGCCTGACACAACAAGTTTGTTTAGCAATATAGCAATAGTGTTTTAGCACATAAAAAGGAGTATTATTTATGAGTCTGAGATTCATATATGGAAGGGCAGGTACGGGAAAAAGCTTTTTCTGTTTAAATGATATTAAGTCCAGATTAGAGCAGGGCGATGACAGACGCCTCATCCTTCTGGTTCCTGAGCAGTTTTCCCTTCAAGCGGAGAGAAATCTCATAAAGACTGTAGGGGCAGAGGGTATTTTACAGGCAGAGGTCTTAAGCTTCAGAAGAATGGCATACAGAGTATTTAATGAAGTGGGGGGACTTACGCGTCCACACATTAATCCTGCAGGGAAATGTATGCTCCTTCACAGAATAATGGATGATATGAAGGGTGAGCTTAAGATTTTTTCCGGGGCAATAAATCAGCAGGGTTTTGCCAGAACAATATCGGATATAATTACTGAGTTCAAAAGGTATAATGTCACACCGGAGCTTTTGAACAATGCTGCCGGAAACCTGAAAGACAATGATATTCTGAAGGCTAAGCTTGAAGAGATCAGCAAGATATTTTCAGAATTCGAAAAAAGGTTGCATGTGAGGTATTCCGATTTGGATGATGATCTTACTGAACTTGTAAAAAAGCTGGACAAGTCCCTTCAATTTGACGGAGCTGAAATATGGATAGATGAGTTCTCCGGGTTTACACCACAGGAGTTCAGTGTTATTGAAAAGCTCCTGCAGAAGGTCAGACGCATAAATGTAAGCCTTTGCGTGGACTGCATCGATGACTGTGATAATGCGGACAGTACAAATGTGTTTTCACCGGTGTTAAATACTGTCACAAGACTTAAAAAAATAGCAACCGGCGTGGGCGCAAATATTGAGCCTCCTGTAAGGGTACCTCTTGATGCGTCCCAGCCCGTGAGGTTTGGTGAAAGCGGGGAATTAAAGCATCTTGAACGATATTTCTTCTCATTTCCATATAGCAAATATAATGAAGAGACAAAAGATATAAAGGTTTTTGCTGCTGCGAATATTTATTCAGAAGTGGAGAACGCAGCCCGGGATATCATCAGCCTGTGCAGGGACAGGGGCATGAGGTACAGGGACATAGCCGTTGTCAGCAGAAATCTGGATGAGTATGAAAGCTTTATCAGTGCAATATTTACAGATTACGGAATACCATTTTTTATAGACAAAAAGAGAGATATAGTTAAACACCCTCTGGTAATGCTTATACTGTCAGTGTTTGAAATATTTTCTTCAAACTGGTCCTATGCGGCTGTTTTCAGGTACCTGAAAACAGCCCTTACAAATGTAGAACGAAAAAGTGTGGATATTCTGGAGAACTATGCGCTTGCTAACGGTATCAGAGGCAGTGCCTGGACAAACAATGAACGGTGGGATTTTTCCGACAAGTTGGAGAAGAGCGGAGAGGAATTGACAGATTATGAAAAGGAGGTACTTATTAAAGTCAAGGAAGCAAGAGACCTTTTCGTAGAACCACTGGTTAATTTCCGTCTGCAGACAAGAGGAAGAAGAAAAGCCCGTGAGATGTGTTCTGCACTGTTTGAGTTTCTGTGTAGTACAGGAGTATCGGAAAAAATTGACAAAATGGTGGAGTCATTTAAACAGTCGGGGGAACTGGCCCTTGCAAATGAATACAGCCAGGTCTGGAATATCGTAATGGAGGTGCTGGATCAGACTGTTGAAGTTTTAGGCAATGAGCCAATAACTCTTGATAAGCTGGGTAAAGTTCTCTCCATTGGTTTTGCCGAGTACAACACAGGACTCATTCCACCTGCTCTTGACCAGGTACTGGTGGGAAGCGTGGAACGTTCAAAAAGCCATAATATGAGCGCATTATATATTCTAGGGGTGAATGATGGTGTGTTCCCCGCTGCTGCAGAAGATGAGGGAATACTGTCAGACATGGACAGAGGCAGATTGCTGGCGCATGGTGTTGAGCTTGCACAGGATACGAGAACCAGAGCTTTTGAAGAACAATATCTTATATATACTACCCTCACAACCCCTGAAAAATATCTCAGGCTGAGCTACTCTATTGCAGACCGGGAAGGAAGGACAATGCGCCCTTCAGTAATAATACCCAGGCTGAAGAAGATATTTCCAAAGTTGAATGAAAGCAGCAATATTGTATCTGAAAATTCAACGGAAGCAGTTATTTCCCTTATATCATCACCCGGCCCGACAATGAATGAATTGATTTCCGCTGTAAGACAGAATGCGGAGGGCAGGGAAACAAGTCCTGTGTGGAAGGATGTATGCAGGTGGTATATTTCAAACGATGAATGGAAAAACAGGTGCATAAAAGCGGTGTCAGGCATTGCGTACTCCAACAATACGGAATATATAAACCGCAAAAAAGCTGCGCAGCTTTATGGAAAAAATATATATACATCGGTGTCAAGACTTGAAAAATTTGCTTCCTGCCCTTTTGCTTACTTTGTCCAGTATGGGCTAAAAGCAAAAGAAAGAAAGATATTCAGGCTTACTCCGCCTGACATTGGAACTTTCATGCATACAGTGATAGACAGATTTTCAAAAAGAATTGAGGATACAGATACTAATTGGAGGTCTCTTGAAAGGGATAAGTGTAGTGAACTGATATCTGAAATTGTTGATGAGATGCTGGCTGAAATGCCTGGGTCTATTTTGAACAGTTCCGGGAGGTATAAAAGCTTAACCGTCAGGCTGAAACGTATACTTGAAAGGGCGGTATGGCTGATTGCAGAGCATATAAAGAGGGGCGATTTTGAGCCGCAGGATTATGAAGCCGTTTTTGGGAATGGCGGGAAATTTCCTCCTATTTCAATAGAACTGCCTTCGGGAGAAAAGCTTAGCCTTACAGGGAGAATTGACAGGATAGATGCCATGAAAACTGAAGAAGGTACATATTTAAGGATAATAGATTATAAATCAGGCAATAAGGCTTTTAAACTCTCGGATGCGTATTACGGTCTTGAAATACAGTTACTTGCGTACCTTGATGCGGCTCTCGACAGTTCACAAACTGATAGCCTTTTGCCAGGAGGTGTATTCTATTTCAAGCTGGATGACCCTCTCATAAGGTTTGATGGAAATTCAGATAAGGAAGCGATAGAAAAGGCTATTATGAAAGAACTTAAAATGAAGGGATTGCTCCTGGCTGACGTAAAACTGGTTAAGGCTATGGACAAGCAAATTGACGGCGATTCTCTGATTATACCTGCAAGGATAAACAAGGGAGATGTGCTGGGAAGGTCTTCCGCAGCCACCCTCGAGCAGTTTGAAATGCTGAGGAGGCATGTAAGAAGACTACTTGTGAAAATTGGAACTGAAATAGTCAGAGGCAATGTTTCGGTAAGGCCCTACAGGAGAAAAAAGGATACTGCCTGCAAATACTGCAGCTATATGCCGGTATGCCAGTTTGACCCTTCATCAGGGTTAAACAGCTACAGATTTTTAAGAGATATAGATGATGAGAATATTTGGGATATTCTCAGTGATAACGATACAAAAACAGCTGATTGGGAATAAGAGTTAAAGGGTGGTTAATTTGAGTGAAAGCAGATGGACAAATGAACAGCTTGATGCTATTACCGAAAATGGATGCAATATACTTGTAGCGGCAGCGGCAGGCGCGGGAAAAACTGCGGTTCTTGTAGAGAGGATAATAAGGAAGATTACGGATACAGAGAATCCCATTGATATCGACAAATTGCTCATTGTTACATTTACCAATGCTGCTGCTGCGGAGATGAGGGAGAGAATAGGAGATGCTATAACAAAAGCTCTTGATGCCGATCCTAAATCAAAACAGCTTCAAAGGCAGCTTACTCTGCTAAATAAAGCCAGCATTACGACTATGCATTCCTTTTGCCTAGAGGTTATTAGAAGCAACTTTCACATGGTAGATTTGGATCCGGATTTCAGGATTGCCGATCAGACAGAAGCTACACTTATGAAGATGGAGGCTCTTGAAGAGCTCTTTGAGGACATGTATACAGAAGAAAATACTGATGAAAATTTTCTGAATCTTGTGGAATGTTATGGAGGCGGTAGGGGCGATCAGGCCCTTATGGATATGGTGCTTCATATATATGAGTTTGTGCAGAGTTATCCGTGGCCTCAAAAATGGCTTCAGAAACATGTTGAAGATTTTTACATACCGTCAGGTTCTCATATTGCTGAAAGTAAATGGGCAAAGGTGCTTATGGATAATATCAGAATAGAGATCTCAGACCTTTCCAAACTTCTTAAAAGGGCAGCCAGGATTGCTTCACAATCCACAGGACTTGACCCATACGTAGCTGCTTTAAACAGTGATATTGCAGTGATAGAAGCCATTGAAGCCTTGTGTTCTGATGAATGCACGGAAGAAAATTGGGACGGGTTGTATAGAGCTTTTTCAGAAATAGAGTTCCAGAGGCTTCCGCGCTGCGGTAAAGATGTGGATAAGATGCGGCAGGAGCAGGTTAAGGGTATTAGGGAGGAAGCTAAAAGGAGAATAAAAAAGATTCAGCAGAATATTTTTTCCATAGACCCGCAACAAGCTGAAAGGGAAATCAGGAATTTATATCCTTTGATGAAGAGTCTTGCAGGCCTTGTCATGAATTTTACTTTGAGATATGCTGCAAAGAAGAGGGAAAGGTCACTACTTGACTTTAACGACCTTGAACACTATTGCCTGAAGATTCTTACGAAGGTTGACGAGAATGGTGCAGTAATTCCATCTGATGCAGCTGCCCTGTTAAGGGAGAGGTATGAGGAAATATTGGTGGATGAGTATCAGGACAGCAATCTTGTTCAGGAAGTTATTATTAATTCCATATCAAGAAAAGAGCCTGAGGCACAGAATGTGTTCATGGTAGGAGATGTGAAGCAGAGTATATACAGGTTCCGCCAGGCAAGGCCGGAACTCTTCCTTGAAAAGTATAATACATACCCTGAAAAGAGAGGAGATGCCAGCCGTAAAATTCTTCTTTATAAAAATTTCAGGAGCAGAGAAGAAATAATTAATGGCGTAAACTTTATTTTCAAACAGATTATGTCCCAGGGGGCCGGTGAACTGGATTATGACGACAATGAGGCTCTCAAGCCGGGAGCAATATATAAACCTCTTGACGGAGAAGACGGACAGGCCGGGGGACCTGTGGAATTCCATCTCATCGACGCTTCAGATGATATTACTGATTATGATACTGCAGATAACAGTGCTACGGATAACGGCGCAAGGGATAATGATGTTAAAGATAATTTTGCAGATGGTGTGAAAGTAAACAATGATTTCGACGGTGAAGATACTGAACCTCTTGATGATATACAGGTTGAAGCGCGTATTGTAATAAACAGAATAAAAGAGCTTGTGGAGCCTTCGGAGAAAGGTGGCCATTACAAGATTTATGACAAAAGTATGCAATGCTATAGGAATGTACAATATAAAGATATTGTAATACTATTAAGGACCACACAGAATTGGGCTGAGATTTTTGTTGAGGAACTGACAAACCAGGGAATACCGGTATATGCGGATACTGCAGCAGGTTTTTTTAAAACAGTAGAAGTCCAGGTAATGCTTTCCCTGCTTCAAGTGATAGACAATCCTCTTCAGGATATTCCCCTGCTTTCGGTATTGCGTTCTCCAATTGCTGATTTTACGCCGGATGAACTTGTTGACATTAGACTTGTGGATCAGAATGTGCCTTTTTTTGAAGCAATGACCAGGCTGGCATCTGAAGGGGACGGCAGCACGGCAAAAAAGGTGCGGGATTTTCTTGAGTCTCTTGAAAGATGGAGGGATAAATCCTTGTATATGTCTACAGATGAACTCATCTGGTTCCTTTATTCGGAAACAGGTTACTACAGCTACGTAGGAGCTATGCCTGGGGGCGCGCAAAGGCAGGCAAACCTGAGATCGCTGTTTGAAAAAGCTAGGCAATATGAAAATACCAGTTACAGAGGTCTTTTCAATTTTATAAACTTTATTGACAGGCTCAAAGAAAGCAAAGGGGACATGGGAAGTGCAAAAACAGTAGGAGAAAATGAGAACGTCGTCAGGATAATGAGCATACACAAGAGTAAAGGCCTTGAGTTCCCGATAGTATTTGTAAGTGGGTGTGGGAAAAAGTTCAATACCCAGGATATAAATGCGAGTATCCTCATCCATCAGGATCTGGGATTTGGTCCTGATTATGTTGACTGTGAAAGAAGAGTAGTACATGCGACAATAGCAAAGGAAGCGTTAAGGTGCAAATTGCGTCAGGAGACGATATCTGAAGAGCTGAGAATACTATATGTGGCGTTTACCAGGGCCAGGGAGAAGCTTATTATAACAGGGCTTACAAAAGATGCCAGGAAGGCTGCAACCAGATGGTGTGACTGCGGGGATACGGAAAGCATCAAGCTTTCTGAATATGAGATTTTGAAGGGAACATGCTACCTGGACTGGATTGGCCCTGCTCTCGCAAGACATAAAGACTGTGAAGAAATCAGAAAGCTGGCAGGGATAGGTGCCGGAGAATTTCAACTGCTGGATGACGGTTCAAGCTGGAGTGTTAAGCTATGGAATAAGAATGATATTACTGCTTACAGATTAGAAGAAAAGAGAACCGAAGTTAATATTCTGGAGCAAATTAAAAACCTGGATACAGAAAAATTTGACACTGAATACTATGAAGATGTATTGTCAAGGCTCAGCTGGAAGTATCAACACCAGTATTTATCCAGAATTCCTACAAAGGTATCGGTTACGGAGTTGAAGAGGTATGCAGCAATGGAAATGTCGGAAGAACTTTCGATACCTCATTTTAATGCACCTGTTCTTGTCAGAAAACCACAGTTTCTTGAAGGTGATGTAAGGATAAGTGCAGCTGAAAAAGGAACCCTTTTACACTTTGTTATGCAGCACCTGGAGCTTGACAGTATACGCAGAGCTTTAGATATTTGTAATGATGATATTTGTGATGATATTTACAATAGTAATATTTATAATGGTGATACAAGAAATGGTGACATCAGCAATGAGTTAGATATAAGCATGGTACCGGAATATAAGCACAGAAATGACACAGAGCATATGTACAGGAATGGCATTTACAAGAATGATATTGTTAAAAATGAGATTGACGCCCAGCTTGATAGGATGATTGAGGAAGAATTTCTCACAAAGCAGCAGGCAATGGAGGTAGACACCAGAAAAATAGCAGCATTTTTCTGCTCACCAATTGGGCTCAGAATGCTGAAAGCCAGGAAGATAAATAGGGAAAAACCCTTTTATCTTGAATTAAGCTGTGATGAGATTTCAGGTTTTGCCTATGCTCCTGATGTTTCCGCACAGTGCGGTGGAAACAGAAAAATGATTGACAATGAAACTGTCCTGATACAGGGTGTAATAGACTGCTATTTTGAAGAAAAGGACAGGATAGTGCTCCTTGACTATAAGACTGACTATATTCCTTCCGCCGGCAAAGACGTTATTGAAGGAATCATAAAAGATAGATATCATATGCAGATGGAGTATTATGCCAAGGCCCTTGAAAAGATACTCGGCAGGAAAGTAGAGGAAAAGTATATATATTTATTCTGGAACGGACAGCTTGTGCAGTTCTAGGAGAAAGGGACATACCTTAACACAAAAGGAATCCCTCCTGTTCAGAAAGGTGTGTCAGCTAGCTTAAGAAAGGGGACATACCTTAACGCAAAAGGAATACTTCCTGTTCAGAAAGGTGTGTCCCCTTACATTAATAATGCACCCTTATAAACCAAAACCTTATACTGCTGTCACTCCAGCCGAGATCCCATGGAACCCTGTAGCGGTCGGTATTGTGGCAGTTTACTAATGTGTAGCCTTTAGAATCTGCACCTGTCACAACGGAAATGTGTTTTACCTTTCCTTTCTTTTCATAGGCGATAATGTCACCGGGAAGCAGTTTGTATGAAGACTTAAAAACCTTATTGTATGTCCCGTAGGAAATGAGGGATGCCCTGCCGCTGTAAAGCATGAAATCTTTAAATGTTTGGGCGTTTACCCATGCTTTGCTCCCTTCTTTATCATAATTCCAGACACTTGTCTTCCTGAATTTAGCTCCTTCGAATAGAATCTGAGAAGCGAAATTTGTACAGTCGCCTCCCATGGGATTATAATTCAAATACTTTTTGTTATATGAAAAACCGTATTTTTCTTCTCCTGCTGCACCGCAGTATCTGTCTGCATATTCTATAGCCTGCAGTCTCCTCTTGTTTAGGTTAGAAAAATCTCTCGGGGAATTGTTAAGAATATACTCTTTGAACTCGCCGGCTTTTATGTTATCGGCTTCCATAGAATCGGCAAAGGGATCCGTATACCATTCCCTTGTTATAAGCCATTTGTCTTCAACAGGCATCACATCCATAGAATGGTAGGTGCCTATTCTCATGATATTTACTTCCCCGGGGCTGTTTTCGTAGACATATCTGTATTCATTACTTGCGAGAAAATTTATTGAAAAACCCTGACCTTTTTTCTTTGCACTTCGGACTACCACTTTGGTATTAAATTCAGTAATATTTATACCTTGTTTATCAGCCCACCTGTGCAGATATTTAAGCTTTTTTTGCTGATGCTCAAATGCCCACAAACCATATTTTGTATTGGTGTTGTAAAAGGATTTTATTTTTTCAGTATCGCCATCTAATATAGCGGCGTTGCGGCTTTCGATAATTTCTTGCACCAGTTGCCCGCACCAATCATTTTCAACAGATGCAGTTATAGTTGAAGAGGGAGCTAAAAGTAAAGTAACCAGAACAATAGACAATGCTATTATTAAGACAGCTATTAATATGGTTTTTTTAAATAAAACAAATATATACATGAAACTACCTCTAACCTAAGAAATCCTACACTATTAATCAAGATAAATGGGCATAGGAAATGCCCCGGTGAGTTAAGGTCTGGTTTACCATCTCTTAAACTCGGAATTACTGCTTTCTAATTACTGGTTCAGCAGGTTAATTGCTTTATTTTAATCATATGATAGTGGATTATAAAGAATACTTAAAATTTTAGAGTGTCAAAAATATAATTGCTAAAAAAATGCATCTGCAAACATCAGATATCTGATATTTGCGGATGCACTTTATGGATTTCTTAATATGGGTATTTCAGTCCGCCTGTGCCATTTTTCTCCTCTTATACTTGCTTTCAGTTTTTATAACAGCACCCGCCGGTTTTGTAATGGGCGGGCCGCATCTTTTCTTTGAAGGTAAAGGGGAGTAGTCAAATACAGTTTTGTTCATTTCCGGGTCCTTGTTCCAAATAGCTATAACACCCATGCCCGCAAGAAATAGTCTTTATCTGTCTTATCCTGAGTGTCCATATATGTCTCCTCCTTTATTTTAGCAATCAGGCAACCCCTTCTTAAAAAACTGGCTGAAGTTCCTTACTGCACGTGATAACTCTTCATGTTCCAGTTCAGATATCTTTATTTTATTCTTACTGTCGAAGGATATTATTGATATTATTGCTAAAACTTCATTTTTATTATTAACAACGGGAGCACATATCCTGAACCTAATATTTGCAAGTTTATCCCGCTGAAACTCATTCAACTTAAAAAATTCCTTCGGACTCTTAATGCCTTCTTCATACACAAAGGTTTTCTATGATGGCATAAGCCCGCAAGTCCCTTTATTTCCGGTTTAACTTCGAAACCCAGACCATTTGTAATGCCGGGTTCAGACAAGCAATCCATTTTCTTTATTAAAATATCTTTAAAATTTACTCTATTGTCATACAGCATTTTAATATCCTTTTGGTATTTTTGATATTCCTTTTTTTAGGCCAAATATCCGGATATTCATTCCGGTATTTTCTTCGCGAGGTTTTGCTTCAAGAGATTCGATAAATATGCTTATATATATTGTATAAGAAAATGCCTCTGGCCGGTCGCAGTTTTTCTGTCAAATTCAGAAATTACAAACTGCATGTCAATCAAAATAAGAGATATAAGTATTCCTGTTAAATAAAAAATATTTAAAAAAGCAGGAGTGATGTCAAAAAATGCAGGTACAACTCTTTGGATAAAACTCAGACCTATGTGAGACTTACCCAAAAATGTAAGAAGTGAAGGTAATACTGACCACAATATTATCCTTAAAATTATTCTTTACTTTTTTTCATGGCACTCACTTTTTACTTTAGAAAAAATGAGCAGTAGAAAAGAATGGACAGTAGAAATAAGCTGTAGGAAAAATTACACTCGTACAAATCAATGAATATGGTATAATGATATTGCTTTAAACGGTATTTTCCGTACGTTCGAAGGAGTGGTGGAATTGCGTATATTACATACATCAGACTGGCATCTTGGAAAAATGTTAGAAAATATAAACAGGTTGGATGAGCAGAGGCAATTTATAGATCAGCTGTGTGATCTGGCTGAAAGTGAAAAAATAGATGTTGTCCTTGTAGCGGGAGATATTTTTGATACATATAATCCGTCATCAGCAGCGGAGGAATTATTTTACGAGGCAATTGACAGACTTAGCAGCAGAGGTTCAAGAGCAGTGGTAGTGATTGCCGGAAACCACGACAATCCTGATAGACTATGCGCAGCCAGCCCTCTTGCAAACAAAAACGGAATAATATTGCTTGGCTATCCCGCAAGCGATCCGGGAGTTTGGAAAAGTGAAAGCGGTGGTGTTGCTGTAGTCCGGTCAGGCCCGGGATGGCTTGAATTGAATGTCGCAGGCTGTGAACACAATGCAGTGATTATCACGCTTCCATACCCTTCTGAAGCAAGACTTGATCAGGTACTTGCCAATGACCCGGATGAGAAAAAAATTCAAATGGCTTATTCAGATAAAGTCAAGGATATTTTTACAAGGCTTGGTCAAAATTTCAGAGATGATACCGTAAACCTTATCGTAGGTCACATATTTATGATGGGAGGAAAAGAATCGGAATCCGAGAGGGCAATACAGGTTGGAGGAGCTATGACCGTCAGTCCTGAAGCTCTTCCATCAAATGCCCATTATACCGCCCTTGGGCATCTTCACAGGCCGCAGCAGGTAAAGAATGCACCCTGCCCGGCATATTATTCCGGCTCACCCCTTGCGTACAGTTTTTCAGAGGCAGACTACAGTAAAGCTTTATACATAGTAGATGCAGCACCGGGCTGTGAAACAAAAATTGAGGAGGTTTATTTAAGCTGCGGGAAGCCATTGAAAAGGTGGGAAGCTAAAGACGGCATCGAACAGGCTATTAAATGGTGTGAGGAAGGGAAAGACTGCAACGCATGGATTGATCTTGAAATACATACCGACAGGCCTATAATGGCAGAGGAACAGAAACGGCTGCGTGAACTGAATCCTGGTATTATAAACATACGGCCGAGAATAATAAGTGAAGCTGAAGAGGTTATGGATCTTAAGGACCGGGAAACGAGAAGGATTGATGAACTTTTTATAGATTACTACAAATACAAAACAGGCATGGAGATATCTGAAGAATTGATGAGCGTATTTTTGGAAGTGCTGAACGAAGATAATGAAGAAGAAAAGGCAGATTTAACAGCAGAGACGTCTGCGTAGGCTAATAAACAGACTTGCTGTACCAGGTAATGAGAAAGCATTGTGGAGAGCTTTAGAGCTGGATACCGTTAGCTTTTATGCCCGGAACTCCTGCTGTCGAAATGCTGGTACAGTAAGTTGAATTAGGAGCTGGGAGGTGATTTGTTTTGAGGCCACGGTATCTTGAAATTGAAGGATTGCAGAGCTTTAAGGAGAAACAATGCGTGGACTTTGATGTGCTTGGCGAGACGGGACTTTTTGGCATATTCGGCCCGACAGGGAGCGGAAAGTCCACTGTGCTGGATGCCATTACATTGGCATTATACGGAAATGTGCAAAGAGCTCTCAGAGGCACTCAGGGGATAATAAACGTAGATTCCGACAGTGTTAGGGTATCCTTCACATTTGACCTTCTTAAAGCCGGAAAAAGAAGGACATACAAGACAGAGAGAGTGTATAAAAGGAAAAAAGGCTCTGAAATGTCTGCCGAGGCGAGAGTGGCAAGGCTGTTTGAGATTTGCGACGGACAGGAGAAAATACTGGCGGACAAGCCTTCGGAAGTAACAGAGAAGGTAGAGGATTTGATTGGGTTAAAGCTTGATGATTTTGTACATTCAGTAGTTTTACCTCAGAACAGGTTTCAGGAGTTTCTCTTAATGGATAAGGCCAAGAAGAGAGATATGCTTGAACGCATATTTTATCTTGAAGAATATGGAAGACAGCTTGCTGACAAAGTTTCAAAGAAGATTGCAGAAGTGAAAAGCAATCTTTCATATATAGAGGGCGAGATGTCAGGGCTTGGTGATATATCGGAGAAGGTGCTCATTGAAGCTGAAAGCA
>ENA-UPAD01000947-UPAD01000947.1-bioreactor-metagenome-genome-assembly--contig:-NODE-947-length-35380-cov-6.483057_pt1 | contig 35380 bp, 29 predicted proteins | sample MGYA00238179_ERZ772710 | MGnify/ENA primary metagenome ERZ772710 (study PRJEB29004, sample SAMN07631245) | bioreactor metagenome | isolation source: Switchgrass digestor | place: USA: Dartmouth...
TGGTTTCGGGTTTTGACAGGTATTTTCAGATAGTAAAATGCTTCAGGGATGAAGATTTACGTGCTGACAGGCAGCCTGAATTTACCCAGATTGATATTGAGATGTCTTTTGTCAATATCGATGATGTTCTTGAGGTAAATGAAGGATTTATCAAGAAGGTGTTTAAAGAAGCTCTGGGAGTGGATGTTGAAACTCCCTTTGTAAGAATGCCATATAAAGAGGCCATGGAAAGGTATGGTTCAGATAAGCCTGATATAAGATTTGGCCTTGAACTTGTTAATTTATCCGATATAGTTGAAAATTGTGGGTTTAAAGTGTTCTCAGATGCGGTAAAAAGCGGGGGAAGCGTGCGTGCCATAAATGCCAAAGGTTGTGGTGCAAAATTCAGCAGGCGTGAAATAGACAGCCTTGTAGAGGTTGTAAAGACATACAGGGCAAAAGGCATGGCATGGATTGCCGTAGAAGAAAACGGTTTAAAATCCTCCATAACCAAGTTCCTCAGTGAAGAAGAAATAAATGCAATACTGGAAAGAATGGAAGCTGAACCTGGGGATCTTATTTGCTTTGTAGCAGATAAGAATGATGTTGTATGTACGTCACTGGGACAATTGCGCCTTGAAATTGCCAGAAGGCTTAACATTCTTGATAACAAGGTGTTCAAGTTTTTGTGGGTAACTGAGTTCCCGCTCTTCGAATACGATGATGAAGAAAAACGCTGGGTTGCCGTGCACCATCCTTTTACTTCACCTATGGATGAAGATATACCTAAGCTTGATACTAATCCGGGTGAAGTTCGTGCAAAGGCGTATGACATAATTCTTAACGGAGTCGAACTGGGAGGCGGAAGCATCAGAATACACAGTCAGGAACTGCAGTCTAAAATATTCAGTCTGATAGGTCTTACCAAGGAAGAGGCGTGGGAAAGATTTGGTTTCCTGCTTGAGGCATTTAAATATGGTACACCTCCTCATGGAGGTATGGCATATGGCCTTGACAGGCTGATAATGATTATGGCCGGAGCGGGCAGTATAAGGGATGTAATTGCATTTCCAAAGGTACAGAACGCTTCATGCCTTATGACAAATGCACCTGATTATGTTGATGAAAAGCAGCTTCAGGAACTGCACATAAAGACAGAAGTTGAAGGCCAGTAACCTACCTTATTTTTGAAGGGAGATGTACCAATGGCGGAAAAAACTGTTGTCAGGGAAACACTTGATTGGGTTTTACACATTGTCATAGCTGTTGCCATCGGATTTCTAATAGTGACATTTGTCGCTCAGAGAACCATAGTACATGATGTATCTATGCAACCTACCCTGTATGAGGGGGATAACCTCATTGTGGAAAAAATCAGCCCCAGGATTAATAATCTGAAGAGGGGAGATATTATTGTATTTCATGAACCTGATGGCGACCGGCAGCTTATAAAGAGATTGATTGCAGTTGAAGGCGACACGGTGGAAATAAGGGATGGAAAAGTTTTTGTAAATGGAGAAGCTCTGGAGGAAAACTATATAAAGGGGGACTTTACACCAGAGGGCGAATATAGCAGTCTTACAGTTGAAGAGGGTAAATTGTATGTATTGGGAGATAACAGAATGAACAGCCGTGACAGCAGGAGCCTGGGGACTATTGATGTCAAACAGGTTACAGGTAAGGCAATATTCAGGTTTTACCCCTTCAACAAGATAGGTACATTAAAATAACAAACAGTCTATACACCTGCTATAGAAATGATAGATAACAAGTGCAGAAAGTATTGGTCAGCGCATAGACCAATACTTTTTTAATCTCCTTTTTTACATGGTAGCTTTATACGGTAATTTCATAAATTAATTCTTAATATGGCAGTACATGTAAATGTAATTCTTATTGCAATTTCAAAATATATTCGTTATAATAATTATTAGAAAAACGTTTTTTTAAATGTTTAATGTGTTTATACAATTCTTTATACAATTTGACAAGGAAGTGGATAAATGGCAAGCATAAAAGACGTAGCAAAGAAAGCCGGAGTCTCTATTTCCACTGTATCCAATGTAATAAACGGCACTAAACACGTAAGCGATAAACTCAAACAAAGAATACTGGATGCTATTAAAGAATTAAATTATGAAGTGGATCCTGTGGCACGAAGCCTCAAGAGTAAGAGAACCATGACCATAGGAGTTATAATTACCAGCATAAACCGTATTTTTTTTCCACAGGTTTTAAGAGGGATTCAGGACGAGGCTTCCAGAAACGGGTACAATATCACATTTTACAATACCGATGACAGTTTTGAAAAGGAAAAACACTACGTTCAAATGCTTGAAAACAATTGGGTCGACGGTATTATTGTCGACTCAGTGGCAGATAGTGAGAATAAGGATTATTTTATAAGCCTTGCAAACCTTGGCAGTTCCAAAAAGCATATTCCGGTTATCAGTTTAGAGAGGAAAATAGACGGTTTTGGCATAGGTTCGGTAGCTGTCAATAACCACTTAGGGGGAAGAATCGCAACACAACATCTCATTGAACAGGGATGCAAAAAAATTGCCCATATTGCAGGGCCTTCAGGCTCATGCATGGCGCAGGACAGGCTCAGCGGCTACAGGGAAGAACTTTTGAAAAATGGACTGGATATCGATAATACCAGAATATATGAGGGTGATTTTTCTCCTCCCGGCGGGTATCAGGCTATGAAGCATATGCTGATAAGCGGGGTTGAAGTTGACGGAGTGTTTGCAGCAAACGACCAGATGGCAATAGGAGCAATAAAAGCCATTAAGGAGCACGGTTATAGAATTCCTGAAGATATAAAGGTTGTTGGTTTTGATAACAGCTTTGTTGCATCGATAGTAGAGCCTTCACTTACTACTGTAAATGTTCCTAAATACAAGCTTGGCGCAATGGCAGTCCATATGCTGTTAAAAAGGATAAGCGGTGACTCAGTTGATGCAGACTTTATTGAACTGCCCATAAATCTTATTGTACGCCAGTCTACAGACCTGCACGGCGATAAGAGTTGGGATTTATATGGTTGGTAAGTCTTTATGTTGAAAAGTTATTTGATAAATAAGTTTTTATTTTTTAGAAATTAGAAAAACGTTTCTCTAAAATTAAAACGCTTATAAGCCGGAATACCGGCTTAAATAGATGTAATTATATAAACATTTTATTAAAATGAAGGGGTGTATAGCATGAGTAAAGCAAAAGTAATACGTGAGACATTTGAAAAGAATGAAGGAATACTGAGGTTGATTCCTGTTTTTGTACCGCGCCGTTTTTCAAAAGCAGGCCGACGCCTCCGCCTCCATCCGGATGATTATTATGCACTTGGAACGAAGCGCGGCTCAATCAAAGAGCGCTGGTTTTCATCAGTAATTCCGGCAATGAACGGCGAACTGGCTCCAGAGGACGAAGGAATGAGTTATGTTGCAGTAAGTGATAAAATTGAGGACAAGATTTTGTTTAAAGATTTCGTAGATGAACTTGGAGCGGAAATAATCGGTGAAGAGTTAAAGCAGAAATATGGCACCTGGCCAATGTATTCCAAGTTCTTTGACTATGAAGAACCCCTGTTCCACCACCTGCACCTGGACTTTGATGCTGCAGCACTTGTGGGAAGGCTTGGAAAGCCGGAAGCTTATTATTACCCGCCTCAGCTAAATAATTATGCAGGAAATTTCCCCCACACATATTTCGGATTTGATCCTGACGTAACAAAGGAGGAAGTGAGGGCAAGACTTATTGACTATGAAAAACGCGATATTCGCATTACAGAGCTTTCACGCGCTTACAGGATTGAGCTGGGTACAGGCTGGTACACTCCGCCGGGAGTAGTCCATGCACCGGGTTCTTATCTTACTTACGAGCCACAGTGGAACAGTGACGTGAACTCAGTATATGAAAACATCACTGCGGGGGAAGTTTATCCTTATGATTTTCTCGTTGAAAACTGCCCTGAAGATAAAAAGTATGATATAGATTATATTTTAAGCCTTATGGATTGGGAGAAGAATATTGACCCTAATTACAGGAAGCACTACTTCAGGCCGCCTGTTGTATGTAAGCATTCGGACGAAAAGCATACAGAGAAATGGGTGGTTTACGCAAATGATTACATAGGAGCAAAGGAATTGACCGTTATGCCGGGTCAGACAGTAGTGGTGAAGGATGAAGCTGCTTACGGCTGCATTATTGTCCAAGGGCATGGAAAGTTTGGCGTTTATGATGCAGAGGCGGCAATTATGCTAAGATTCGGTCAGATGAGTGCTGATGAATATTTCGTAAGCGAACAGGCTGCACGCAAGGGTGTAACTATTACAAATGAAAGCAAATGGGAGCCTCTTGTTATGCTGAAGCATTTTGGTCCCAACCATCCTGATATGCCTAAAACAGTACCTGGAGTATAACTAAACAGAGCCAGTAGAAATCTTAGAGACAGCAGAAATTGTATAAATAGCAGAAATAGTAATGCTAGTAGAAACAGTAAAGTCCGTAGAAATAGTAGGAAGGAGTAATATACTTGCGTGCATATAGTTTGGGACTTTATGAAAAGTCCATGCCCAATAACCTGACCATAGGAGAAAAGCTGAGAGAGACAAGGAAAGCAGGCTTTGATTTTATGGAGATAAGCATTGATGAAACAGAGGAGAAGCTGGAGCGTCTGAAGTGGGACAGTGGTAAAAAGCAGGAGATTGTGCAGGAAATGTGGAAGACGGGCACAAAAATATTTACCATGTGCTTAAGCGGACACAGAAAATACCCCATCGGCAGTGAGGATAAAAAGACAAGGGACAGGGGCATGGAGATAATGTCTGATGCTATCAGCTTTGCTGCTGATATCGGAGTGAGAATAATACAAATCGCAGGATATGACGAGTATTACAAGCCATCCAATAACAATACCAGGAAACTGTTTTTTGACAACCTCAGGCAAAGTGTAAAAATTGCTTCACAAAAAGGTGTTATTTTGGCTTTTGAAACTATGGAAACCGAGTTTATGAATACCGTAGAGAAAGCCATGTGGTATGTAAATGCAGTCAACTCACCATACCTGCAAGTGTATCCCGATCTTGGAAATATAACCAATGCATCGTTACTTTATGGCTGCCCGGTTTCAGAGGACCTGAAAAAAGGCAGGGGACATATAGCTGCAATGCATTTAAAGGAAACAGCACCAGGGAAGTTCAGGGAAATACCATATGGCACAGGCCATGTGGATTTTGCTGAAGGCATAAAGACTGCAGGTGAAATGGGTGTAAACCTGTATGTTGGTGAATTCTGGTATGTGGGAAATGATGATTGGAGGGAGCAGCTGAAGTCTGCAAACGTATTCCTGAAATCCCAGCTTTCTGAATATTATGGGTAACTAAAATTGTTGTGCTGGTTAATGAGACAGCATTGTTCCAGGCTTTTGAGCCAGTTTTATTAGCTCTTAAGCTCGGAACTTGTGCTGCCGAAATGCCGGCACAATAAGTTAGCTTATGAATTATGCTATCCTTATATGAAAGGGTGAAAAGTATGCCAAATTACTATATGGGCATTGATAATGGCGGTACACTGTGTAAGGCTGTCATTTTCAGCAGTGACGGACGGGAAGTGGCAAGTGCGTCCAGTGGGCTAAATATGATAACTCCCCAGGCAGGATTTACGGAACGTGACATGGATGAACTATGGAGCACAAACTGTAAGGTAATCAGGGAAGCTATTGCAAAAGCAGGTATAAAACCGGAAGAAATCAAAGGTGTAGCCTGTACCGGACATGGAAAAGGATTGTACCTGTGGGGCAAGGACGGCAAGCCCTGCTACAACGGAATTGTGTCTACAGACAGCCGTGCATGGGCATATCCTGAGAAGTGGAACAAAGACGGAACTGCAGACAGGGTTTTTGAGAAGACCTTTCAAAAAATTCTGGCATGCCAGCCGGTTTCATTGTTGTGTTGGCTAAAGGACAACAAGCCGGAGATAATACCAAACATACAGTGGATCTTTGAAGTAAAGGATTATATACGCTTTAGGCTCACCGGAGATGCTTATGCCGAAATTACCGATTATTCCGGTTCAAATCTCATGAACATAAGAGACGTGTGCTTCGACCGTGAGCTGCTTGATGAGTTCGGACTAGGAGAACTTTACGATGCTTTACCGCCTCTGAAGCGCTCAACTGACCCCTGTGGCACCGTAAGCAAGTCAGCAAGTGAGGAGACGGGGCTTGCTGAGGGTACAATGGTTGCCGGTGGAATGTTCGACATTGACGCATGCGCTGTGGCCATGGATATCACCAATGAGGACAATATTGCCGTCATAGCGGGTACCTGGAGTATAAACGAGTATATATCCAGAAAGCCTGTATTAAATAAAAGTATAATGATGAATTCCTTGTACTGCATAAGCGGCTACTATCTCATAGAGGAATGCAGTCCAACCTCTGCAGGGAACCACTCATGGTTTGTAGACATGTTCATGGGAGAGGAAAAGTGTAAAGCAAAAGAACTGGGCATGAATGTGTACAAGTACTATGATGAATTGGCAGCAAAGGTAGCGCCTGATGAACAGAACATCATATTTCTCCCGTATATTTTTGGTTCCAATTACAACCCTCAGGCCAAGGCAACCCTTATAGGGCTTGACAGCCACCATACTAAAGAACATGTTGCAAGAGCAGTGCTGGAAGGAATAGTCTTCTGTCACATGGTGCACATGGAGAAGCTTCTTGCCAACAGACAGTCAACAAGGGCTGTAAGACTTGCCGGAGGCGCAGCAAACTCTATGGTATGGGCACAGATATTTGCTGATGTATTCAAACTGCCCGTTGAGATTATAGACACCAAGGAGCTTGGAACATTGGGCTGTGCTATGGCTGCCGCTGTAGCTGCGGGAGAGTACAAGGACCTTAAAGAAGCGGCGCAAAAAATGGTTAAAATTAAGTGCCGTCTTGAGCCTAACCTGGAGAACGCTTCCATATACGAGAAGAAATATCAGCTTTATAAGAAGGTAAGCGAATCTCTTGAGGGAGTTTGGAAGGATTTTAACTGAGCATTATAGAATTAATATAAGTGGCTGACAGAATACTAACACAGCAAGTTGAATCAGTTCCGGAGAAATTTTTTAAGAAGACTAAAATCAAAAGAGGACCTAAAGCCAGTCTGGAACTACAGTAAGAGAACTCGTCACTTATGCATGGGAAATTTAAGCGGAGAATATTTTAAGGAAAGGATTAATGGATATGTTAAAAGGAATACCTTCAATTTTAACTCCTGAGCTTCTTAAGATACTTATGGAGATGGGCCATGGTGACGAAATAGTCATAGGAGACGGGAATTTTCCAGCTGCCAGCCATGCCCAAAGGCTTGTTCGTTGTGACGGGCATGGTGTGCCCGAGATTCTTGAAGCTGTACTCAAGTTTTTCCCTTTAGATACTTTCGTAGAGAAACCTGTTGCATTGATGGCGAAAGTTCCCGGAGATAATTACGAACCCGAGATATGGGAAACTTACAAAAGTATTGTACGCAGCTTTGATGAAAGGGCAGCAGACTTTGAGTATGTAGAAAGATTTCAATTCTATGAAAGAACCAAGAAGGCTTATGCAGTTGTAGCTACAGGAGAAACCGCACGATATGCGAATATAATTCTGAAAAAGGGCATTATTGCCGAGTGAGATATAAGCGGCACATAACCGTATTAATAAGGCTGGCAGTATTTATTTACTGCCGCCTTTTAATAAAGTTGTTACATACATTGACTTGTTTTGCTAAGCAATGCGATAGCAATGTGGAGTGCTTCAGAGCGGGTTTTATCAGCTCATAAGCCCGGAACTCCTGCTATTAAAATGTTGGTGCAACAAGTTAAATTAAAAAATGAGCAACCTGCAATAAAATGGGGGAAAAATGTTAACTGAATTTAACAAATTATGGATATTCAAAAGAATTTAGGATTTCCTCTTGCCAGTTAATAAAGGTTTTGTGTATGCTTCAAACCCAGGTAGATTATATCCTACGCCATCATATTCCAGATTCCAAGCTGTTTTTTGCCTCTTCTCGGCTCTTGCATTTCATGAGTTTGTGAAGTTCTTTTTCATTCGATAAGCTTGTCGTAATCTTTCTGATACATTAAGCATCACCGCAACCTGAGCTGCTTCCTCCTCTGAGAGACTTTCAGGTTTTTTTAGAAGAGCTTCCTATTTCGATCCGAGTAATTCATCAGTACAATTTGGGCAGAGTATAAGTTGAATCTCTTTTCGAATGTTTTATCGCGATTTCATTCTATAAGAGATTTCAATTTTATGCTCTATTTTTATTAAAAACTAAAAAATGTTGAAGCAATTTTTTAACCACCCCAACATTTATTATGGAACCGTAATTGGTTGAAAATCAGGATATGTGTGTCGCTTTTGTCGGGTCTGATGCGGTAGAATCAGGAAGAATACAAATGGAATATGCAGCAAGGCTTCTCGGTGGATGTGGAGATGTTGTAGTACTAAAGGGGCCAATAGGTCATAAGGCGGAGATTGGCAGAACCAAGGGCATGAGAGAAATTCTTGATAAAAACCCGGGAATTAATGTTGTATATGAACAATCAGCAAACTGGTCACGGGGTGAAGGCAGAATTATCATAGAAAACTTGCTGAATTCGGGGAAACATATAGATGCAGTTATCTCACAAAATGATGAAATGGTCTTACGGGCTCTGGAGGCTATTAACAAATTCAATCTATCGGGTCAAATTAAAGTGTTCGGTATAGATGCTATTCCTGAAGCATTAAAACAAATTAATGAAGGCAATATGCACGGGACAGTGTTTCAAGACGCAAAAGCTCAGGGAGCTATGGCTATACAAACTGCAGTCAAAGTGGACAGAGGTGAAAGAATTGAAAGCAACATTTATATACCGTATGTGCTGGTTACCAAGGATGATGTGTCAAAATATTTAAACTAACTTGTTGTGCCGGCATTCCGTCAGCAGGAGTTGGCACAGTAAGTTAAATCAATCATACCAAATTAAATTAATCATATTATAAGGTAAAGCCTGATGGTTAAGAGAGCTGTTACTTTATCTAAAATAGTGCTTACAATGATAATGTTGTTTGCATTGTTGCTTGCCGGGTGTAATAGGCAACAACCTTGGACATTAGACTTCAGTGCCCATGATTTGTCTAATAAGCATTCTAAAGTAATCGGCTTTTCAGTAGCAGGATTCACAGTACCGTATTTTAGGGTTTTAATAGAATATGCCAGGCTTGAGGCCATTAAACATAGTGTAGAGCTGATAGTTTTGGACGCAGAGTGGAGCGATGACCTTATCGATGCTTTTGCCGGTGCCAGTATGGATGAAGAAGCTGCCCTGGCTGCTGACTCCATTATTAAGCTTTTGGGCGAGAACGGCGGAAATGTAGTCATGCTTAAGGGCGCAGAAGGAAACTTTGCCACCATTCACAGAGCGCTTGGGTTCGAGAATGCTATCAAGGAATATCCAAACATAAAAATTATAGCAAGGGAGTATACAGGCTGGGAAAGGGCAAAAGCAAAAAGCGCTATGAAAAAGATTCTTTCCAAACATAGAAGAATAGATGCCCTGTACGCCCAGGATGACAATATTGCTATAGGAGCAATATAAGCGATAAAGGAAGCCGGTAGAGCAGGTGAATTTCCCGTTGTATCAATAAGTGGAAATATTGATGGATATGAAGCGGTGAAAAAGTTGACAAGTGGGTAAAAACGCCCGTACAACAAGTTACGAGAGAGAATGTGGCTTATTTCAAAGCATTGTGGTAAATAATTAACGAATTATCAGGGTGGAGATATCATGATGAACAGTAATATGATTATACACAAAGTTATAGAAAAAGGTGAAGGAATAATAAGGTTTACTCCCACATGGGTTTCCAGGTCTTTTTGCAGACCGGGGAGAAGAATCAAGCTGCATCCGGATGACTAATATATTTTAGGCCTGGAATGCGGAGGAATTGATGAAAGATGGTTTGCCTCCACCACATCATGTACATCACCGTGCAGAGCATGCAGCGAGGGTTGGCCAGGAGGGAAAACCTGAAATGTATTTCTTCCCTTCACAGTTGAATAATCATGGAGGCAAGTTTCTATTCACATTCTTTGGCTTAAACCCGGGAACGCCAAAGGAGGAAGTGAAGGAGTGCCTTGAAAATTTTGCGAAGGGTGATAACAAGCTGCCGGAACTGTCCAGATCTTACAAGCTGGCTCTTGATACAGGCTGGGATATACCGCCTGGTGTACTTCATGCGCCGGGGAGCCTGTGCACGTATGAACCTCAATCTGCATCCGATGTATATGCCATGTACCATTCTGTCCCCCACAGCCCGTTAAGAACCTGGATGAAATGATAGAGGAAGGCTATATTGAAGAATGGATTTGCTACAAATGTAGGAAAGTAAGTGCAAAAAGACTTACAATACTGCCGGGAAAAACAGTTACAATAAAGGACAATGCAGCATATGGATTCACACTGATTCAAGGGCATGGAAAGTGCGGTGTGTGGGACATCGAAACGCCGGCACTGATAAAATACGGACAGTTAACTTATGATGAATTCTTTGTGACAGAGAAAGCAGCTAAGAGTGGAGTTTGCATACATAATCCTTCTAAATCTGATCCTATTGTAGTGTTGAAGCACTTTGCTGAAAACCCGGATCTTGTCATTGAATAACAGAAAATTTGAATAATATGCATAAGAATAGCATGCATAAGAATAACATGTAATAAGAATAACATGTAATAAATTATAACAGGTGATAAATAAATGCAGACCGGCTCCTCCCTCGGTAGAATAAATCTATTGAAGGAAGAGTTTTTTCATGGTAACATGAATATATTTAATATCTGACTAAAGTACTTGTATTAATAGTTTACTTTTTAATACAGTTATATGCTATAATTAAATGCAAAAGTGCTGTTGAGTTTACTTATTGTGCTAAGAAATGAGATAGCATTGCAGAGAGATTTTGAGCCGGTTTTTATTAGCTCTTAAGCTCGGAACTTCTGCTACCGGAATGCCGGCACAGCAAGTTAAGAGATAACTTGCTTGTTTACAGCTTTATATTTATACATTGTTTTTATACATAATGGAATGTTGACTTATTTTATGCAGCTATATTAAGCAGAGATATAAAAAAGCAAATTGTTTACTATGTTTTATTATTTGTTAGGGAGGCAGGATAAACAGTTAATATACTGTTTGTAGTCTTATGGGCAAAGTTTTATACATGGGGTTGGATGTAGGTTCTACTACTGCAAAAGTTGCTGTACTGGACAGAAATAATAATTTGCTTTTCAGCAAATATCAGAGACATTACCTGGACATTAAGAAAACTATATATTCTCTTTTGCAGGAAGCATGCAGTAAGTTCAGGGGAGCTGACGTTTGTGTCACCGTTACGGGCTCAGGAGGCATTTCCGTATCAAAATGGCTTGGACTGCCTTTTATTCAAGAAGTAATAGCGGGTACCAGGGCAGTTGAAAGATTTATCCCTGAAACCGATGTTTCTATAGAACTCGGGGGTGAGGATGCCAAAATTACCTACTTCAAGGGAAGGGTAGAACAAAGGATGAACGGCACATGTGCAGGAGGCACAGGTGCATTTATAGACCAGATGGCTACACTCCTTCATACAGATGCAGCAGGCCTTAATGAGCTGGCAAAGGGTTATAAAACAATATACCCGATTGCTGCAAGATGTGGCGTTTTTGCCAAGACCGATGTCCAGCCGTTGTTAAATGAAGGAGCGGCAAAAGAGGATATAGCGGCTTCTATTTTTCAGTCTGTGGTAAATCAGACAATCAGCGGACTAGCATGTGGGAAACCTATAAGAGGTAATGTAGCATTTCTGGGAGGGCCCTTGTATTATCTTTCTGAACTTCGTAAAAGATTTATTGAGACTTTAAAACTGTCAGATGATCAGGTAATATTCCCTGAGAACTCACAGCTTTTTGTGGCTATCGGAGCGGCTACCGCTTCGATGGATACAGAGGCAATGCCAATGCAACAGTTGATTGAGAGAGCAGAGGTGTTGGAAGATGCACAAAGTTTTGAAGTTGAGAGGTTAAGGCCTCTTTTTAAAGATGAAGATGAACTGAAGGCTTTCAGGGAAAGGCACAGTAAAAACAAGGTGAAGACAAAAGCTCTGGGAACTTTCAAAGGAAAATGTTACCTTGGTTTGGATGCCGGTTCAACTACAACAAAAGCTGTCTTGATTGATGAAGAAGGAGCGATTTTATACTCCTATTACGGAAGCAATGCAGGCAGTCCATTAAAGTCTGTTGTAGAAGTACTCAAGGACATTTACAACCGCCTGCCTCAGGGAGCGGAAATAGTAAACTCTACTGTTACAGGTTATGGTGAGGGATTAATAAAATCAGCCCTATGTGTTGATGTGGGTGAAATTGAAACAGTAGCTCACTACAAGGCTGCAGACTACTTTTTGCCGGGAGTGGAGTTTGTCCTTGATATTGGCGGGCAGGATATGAAATCCATGAGAATAAAGAACGGAGTAATTAGCAGTGTCATGCTGAACGAAGCCTGTTCCTCAGGGTGCGGATCTTTTATTGAAACTTTTGCTCATTCCCTTAACATGACTGTAAAGGAGTTCGCAGACCAGGCTTTGATGGCGGAAAATCCTGTTGATTTAGGCTCAAGGTGTACAGTTTTTATGAACTCAAGAGTAAAGCAGGCTCAGAAAGAGGGCGCCAAAGTTGGAGATATTTCAGCAGGCCTGTCCTACTCGGTTATAAAAAATGCCCTGTTCAAGGTAATAAAAATAAGAAATCCTGAAGATTTCGGCAAAAAGATAGTTGTGCAGGGAGGTACCTTCTATAATGATGCAGTACTAAGGTGTTTCGAACTGATATCTGAAAGAGATGTCGTTCGTCCTGATATTGCGGGGCTAATGGGGGCATACGGAGCTGCGCTCATTTCCCGCGAAAGGTATGTTGAAGGATATAAAAGTACTCTAATAAGGCCTGAGGATATCAAAAACTTTGATGCTAAGGTAATAATGAAAAGGTGCGGCCTCTGCGCAAATAATTGCCAGCTTACGGTGAACAAGTTTAATGACGGAAGGGAATTTATATCGGGGAACAGGTGTGACAGAGGGGCAGGACTCGAAAATAGGAGTGAAGATATTCCAAATCTTTTTGATTATAAATATAAGAGGCTTTTTGATTACAGGCCTCTATCGGAAAAGGAAGCAAAAAGAGGCACTGTAGGCATACCGAGAGTGCTTAATATATATGAAAACTATCCTTTCTGGTTTACGTTTTTTACTCATTTGGGATTCAGAGTAGAACTTTCACCGAGGTCATCAGATAAAGTATATCAGTTGGGAATGGAGACTATATCTTCAGAGTCTGTGTGCTATCCTGCAAAGCTTGTGCACGGGCATATTATGAGCCTTGTAAGAAAAGGAATAAAGTTTATATTCTATCCATGTGTTCCCTATGAGAGAAAAGAAGACGAGGGAGCCAACAACAATTATAATTGTCCTATAGTTACTTCATATTCTGAAGTAATAAAAAATAACATGGATGTGCTTAGGGAAAATAATATAAAATTCATGAATCCTTTTTTGCCGTATAACAATAAACAAAAGCTAAAGAAAAGGTTATTCAGCGAACTCAGGGAATTTGACATATCAATGGAGGAAATTTCAGATGCCGTTGAAGCTGCATGGGCTGAAGACGAAAAGTTTAAAAAGGATATGAGGCTAAAAGGTGAAGATGTTCTTAAGTATCTCGAAAGGACAGGTAAAAAAGGGATTGTCCTGTCCGGACGGCCTTATCACATAGATCCAGAAATAAACCACGGCATACCTGGTATTATAACAAGTAATGGTATGGCTGTACTTACCGAAGATTCCATATCGCACCTGGGGGAAGTTGAAAGACCCATAAGAGTAGTAGATCAATGGATGTATCACACAAGGCTTTATAGAGCCGCAAGTTTTGTAAAAACGCGCAAGGATGTTGAACTTGTGCAGCTTACTTCCTTTGGTTGCGGCCTTGATGCGGTTACTACCGATCAGGTGGAAGAAATACTGGAGTCAAGCGGGAAAATCTATACTTTATTAAAGATTGATGAAGGTAAAAACCTGGGAGCAGCACGTATAAGAATTCGCTCACTGAAAGCTGCTGTGGATGAAAGAGAAAAAAGAGGATATGCTCTGGAAAAAGGCAGTTCCAGCATTAAGAGAGTTATTTTTACGAAGGAAATGAGAAAAAATCATACGATTCTCTCTCCTCAGATGTCTCCTATACATTTCCAGTTTATTGAAGAGGCATTTAGAGCTGCTGGGTACAATATTGAGGTATTGCCTTCTGTCGATGCAGATGCGGTAAATGAAGGGTTGAAATATGTTAATAATGATGCCTGCTATCCTTCCATAATTGTTGTGGGGCAGATGATAGAAGCGCTGAAATCGGGGAAATATGACCCTGAAAATACCTCCCTGATCATTACTCAGACTGGCGGAGGGTGCAGAGCAACCAATTATATAGGCTTTTTGAGGAAAGCGTTGAAAGACGCGGGCTTTCATAAAGTACCTGTAATATCGCTGAATACATTGGGATTGGAGAAAAACCCCGGATTTGTAATAACTCCTGAGCTGATTAATAAAAGCATGATGGGACTTATATACGGCGATCTGCTGATGAAGGTACTTTACAGGGTGAGACCCTATGAAAGAATTATAGGATCAGCCAATACTCTTTATGAAAAATGGGTGAAAAAGTGTAAAGAATCGGTAAGAGACGGAAAACACGGTACTTTCAGAAAAAATATAAATGAGATAGTTAAGGACTTTGATAACATTGAATTGACAAATGAGACAAAGCCCAGAGTAGGTCTTGTAGGAGAGATATTGGTCAAGTATCACCCTACTGCCAACAATGATATCGTATCAATAATTGAAGATGAAGGTGCGGAAGCAGTGGTTCCGGATCTTGCAGGGTTTATTCTTTATTGTGCTTATAATGCAAATTTCAAATATAAATATCTGGATGGGAAATTGTCGACAGCAGTTGTTAACAATGCTGCCATAACGGGAATAGAGTATTACAGGAATGAGATGAAAAAAGCTTTGAAAAGAAGTAAGCGGTTTGAAACACCGCCCAGCATCAAGAGCCTTGCCGCATGGGCATCCAGAATTCTTTCAGTAGGCAATCATACGGGCGAAGGATGGCTTCTGACAGCTGAAATGATAGAACTGTTAAAAGCCGGCATAAATAATATTGTTTGTATGCAGCCTTTTGCATGCCTGCCAAATCACGTAACCGGAAAGGGTATGATTAAGGAACTCAAAAGAATATTCCCTCAGGCCAATATCGTTGCTGTGGACTATGACCCAGGCGCCAGTGAAGTGAACCAGTTGAACAGAATAAAACTTATGCTTTCCACAGCCTTTAAAAACATGGGAGAGGGAGTTATAAAAGCAGTAAAAGAAGCAAAGGATACAGCCTTGTCAATGAAAAAAGAAGTAGGGACAGCACAGTGATATAAACACAAACAAATAATGAAATAAATAAGGAAAACTGTGAAATATAAATAAGGGAAACATATAAAAACAAATAAGAATGAAATATATAAGATAAAAAGGAACTAGTATCTACTAGTTCCTTTTTATCTGTATTTTCGAGGCTTTTTTTGATTTTTCTGTTTTGCGTCATGTTTTTTAATCGTCCATGCGAACATGACCCCGAAGACTGCAAAAGCAGCAAGCGTAGCGATTAAAATAATAGTTTGCGTTGGTATGGGTATCACCTATTTCATTCTGATTTTTTACTATTTGTTTTGCCTGACAAATAGTGTAGTATGGCAACAATTATACACATAAAACTATTCTAATTCAAGAGAAATAATTTGGGGAACATTTAGAAGTTGAATAAAAAACTTTGTCTAATTTAATACCTAAATCAATGCCTGGAAAAACCAGGTTTACGATAAAATAAATGCAGGATTCCTTGTAGATTTGCAGATCATTGGATTATAATAAATATATGTTTAAAAAATTGCTGGTCAAACATCAAACCAGTATAAGGAGATGTTATGATGCTGTTTATGGGTGTAGATGTAGGTACACAAGGAGTGCGTGCAATTGTAGTTGATGAAGCAGGGAAATCTGCAGCCGATGCCTCTGTTTCTTTCAATACACTCAATCTGGCCGATACTCCGGATTATTATGAGCAAAACCCTGAAACATGGTGGGAATCAACTGCAAAGGTTATTACATCAGTTGTAGCTGAGTTGAAAAACAAGGGCTTTAAGCCATCAGATATTGCTGCCATTAGTATTGACGGCACATCAGGAACAATTTTGCCCATAAATGAAAATAATAAATCTCTTACAAACGGAATAATGTACAATGATATGCGCTCAAAAGCCGAAACTGCTGCCGTACGTAGCGTATGTTCAGGCCACGAAGCCAAGATGGGGCTGCGTTTTAATGCATCATTTGCTTTACCCAAAATTCTATGGATAAAGAATAATATGCCACATATATATGAGAAAACCCACCTTTTTATTCATCAGGCTGATTACATAGTCGGAAAGCTCTGTGGAGAGTATGGGATATCCGATTATTCAAATTCTCTGAAGACCGGCTATGACCTAATAGATGACTGCTGGCCTGAGTATCTGGAGCAATTGGGGATTGAACGTGCAAAGCTCCCCAATATCGTTGCACCGGGAGAGTTTATTGGTAAAGTATCTAAGGAGGCCGCAGAAGAATTGGGCCTGTCGACTGCTACAAGTGTCATGGCAGGCGCAACAGACGGATACGCATCTGCACTTGCTGCAGGAGCTGTACACGTGGGTAGCTGGGCAACGATAATAGGTACAACACTGGTTCTAAAGGGTGTATCGCAGAATATTATGATTGACAAAACAGGAAGCAGTTACTGCCACAAACTTCCTTCCGGCTCATGGATGGTGGGCGGTGCCTCAAACGTTGGCGGCCGTTGTCTTAACAACAGGTTCGACAAGAGTCAGTTTGAAATTCTGGATAAATCTGTCGATATGCTGTCGCCTACAGGTGTACTTATTTACCCCTTGACAGGTAAAGGAGAACGTTATCCCTTTGTTGACCCGAATGCACAGGAATTTATAGTCGGCAATGTATCCGATGAAAGAGTGCTTTATACAGCACTTATGGAGGGTGTAGGATACGTTGAAAGACTGGCCTATGACCTGAATATTAAAATGGGTTGTACAATTGGAGACGAGATTTACACGTCAGGTGGAGCATGCAGGTCTGATGAGTGGCTTCGGATACGTGCAAGCATAATGAACCGTTCGATGAAGGTTCCTGCCGTAGTAGACGCAGCTATGGGAAGTGCCATGCTGGCAGCTTCAAAAAACTATTTTGCAAGTCTTGAGGAAGCAGCCGACAATATGATTAACTTTGCAAAAACTGTGGAACCTGTCAGGGAAAAAGTTAAAATATATGACGAATTATTTTCTGCGTTCCGTGAGCAATGCAGGAAGCGATTTGAATTGGGAGGACTGTAATGAGTATATATAAGGATTGCGACATAAGAGGTATTTATTCTGTAGAATTTGATGAAAATGATGCTTATAAAATCGGACGTGCTGTTGGTACGATGATGACAGGAAAGACGCTTGTTGTAGGTGGCGATGTCAGACTGTCAACTCCTGTTTTAAAGGAAAGGCTGATTGCAGGATTGAGAGAGAGCGGCGCAAATATAAAAGACATTGGGACTGTTCCTACACCGGTATTTTATTTTTCATTAAAGAAGCTTGTTGCTGACGGAGGAGTGATGGTAACTGCATCACACAACCCCGCAAAATATAACGGATTTAAACTGATGCTGGGGAAAACACCCATAACAGTGGAAGTTATAAAGACTATTGAAAATATCGTAATATCAGGTGAATTTTCTTCCGGAGACGGCATGTATGAGACAATAGATACATCGGAAGATTATATTGCTGATATGTTAAGCATTTTTGAGCCGTGCAAATTAAGGGTAGTGCTGGATTGCTGTAACGGTGCTACCAGCGAGATTGCTCCCAGAATTTTTGAATTGCTGGGTTATGATGTTGTGAAGCTTTATTGTGAGTTTGATGGTTCATTTCCAAACCGCGACCCAAACCCGGCCGTTTATGAGAATCTTACAGACCTTAAGAAAAAGGTGGTTGAGTCAGGCGCGGATTTGGGTGCGGCCTTTGATGGAGACGGCGATCGGGTAGTATTTGTTGACGATAGGGGAAGAGTGATAAACAGTGAACGAAGCTTTGCTGTATTTATCAGGGAATATCTGAAAGAAGCCCCATCATCGGTTGTATATGATATAAAATCCTCTTCAGTTGTAAGAGATACTGTACTCGAGCTGGGAGGAGAACCCATACTTGAGCGCAGCGGGCATGCTTTTATAAAAAAGAGATTTTTAGAGAAAAAGTCTGCTCTTGCAGGTGAGATCAGCGGACACTTTTTCTTCCGGGAATTAGGCTACGATGATGGTATTTATGCGGCACTCAGAATGGCTCAAATTTTAGCCAAATCAGGTGAGAAGCTCTCCGGCATTATTGACAGAATACCCAGTACACTTATAACTCCTGACATCCGTGTGTTCTGTCCTTATGACAAAAGAGACGGGTGGCTGGAGAGAGTGCATGAGGCAGGTAAACAATATAAAATTTCCCTAATAGACGGTGTCAGAGTTGATTTCCCATATGGCTGGCTACTTGTGAGAAAATCAGTTACAGAAGAGGGTATAACATTAAGAATCGAAGCTAAAAATGAAGAAAACATGAATAAGATCAAATCATGGATACTGGAGGTTTTACCAGAGATACCTGAAGAATTGCTATATAAGGAAGTAAAAAGATAATATAAAAAATAAAATAAAAAATAAAGTATTATGGAGGGTAATATGTATATCAGTGATCTCGAAAACTTAGTTTGGATGTCTCGTGTAGCCGGTGGGCGCCTCGATTATGTACAAGCAGGAGGGGGCAACACGTCCGTAAAATTTGATGACGGATATATGGCCATCAAGGCTTCCGGGTATTTGCTGAAAGAAATGACTTTAAACTCTGGATTTGTGGCTGTAAACGGTGCACAAATGAAAAACTATTACAATGAGGAGCACGATGCTGGACTGGACTGCAATAAGGATTCGATGGAAAAAGCTATCGCATCCATCAAACAGGTGAATGGTGAAAAGCAGGCACGTCCTTCAGTTGAGGTAGGTTTCCATTCTGTCCTTCAAAAATATGTTCTGCATCTTCACCCAGTATATGCAAATGTATTGTTGTGTGCAAAGGATTGGGAGCAGAAATGCCGCAGCATATTTGAAAATTCAGATCTGAATTGTGTTTATATACCATATACAATGCCTGGATATGGACTGACAAAGCTTATTCTGGACGCTATAGAGGAGTATGAAAAAACAACAGGTGTATTTCCTCAGGTTATATTCATGCAGAATCATGGAGTGATAACTACTGCTCCTACATCTATAGAAGCTTACGAGTTAATGGTGAAGGCAAATGATCTCATTATAGATGCCCTTAACCTGTCCATACCTCCCCAAGTAGCTGTTGAGGAGGAGGCAGAAGGATGTGTAAGCCGTAATGAATGGCTGATAAATGCACTTAGCGACGAAAAAATTGTACATGCTTGCAAATACGAAGCACTTTTCCCTGATCAGCTTGTGTATTTGTGCAATGATATAGCATTAAGCGATAACAGTGACGGTAAAATAGTAATTTCTAACGGCAAAATATTATACAGGGCAGGGTATAATCAGGCTGTATCACTGGAAGAGTCATTAATAGCTACGGTATACGTGCTCAAGTCTATAAAAGAGCTCGGTTTACAAGCTAACCCCCTTAGCGAGGAGGATTGTGCAAATATCCTTGGATGGGACGGTGAAAAATACCGCAAAAGCCTGATGGAAAACAGATAAAGGTAAAGAATTTGAATATTTTATATTGAAACATTTTGCAGAGAAGAAAATTGATAGCAAATGCCAAGGTCTTAAAGCCTCGGCATTTGCTATAGTTTTATTTACCATCTGTTCTGTTTTAAATATCGTATCACAATAATACCCATTTTATTTTAAATATCAATCCACGATAATATCCATTCTCATTCTATTTCAATTATTGTACCGCAATAATAAATATATTTTGAATTCCTATTATTTCCCGCCGATTGTTATGTATTCCTCACCAATTATTATATATTCCACACCGCCGTTGCTATAAGAAAGTACAATAAGAGATATAGATCTTTTTGATTGTCATAATATCATTTCAGTTTGAATACTTATTAGAGTACAAGTTTATTTGTTGTATTGATATTACAATAGCTTACAATAGCCTAAAGGCGGGGGAAAAATGACTCGTAGATACGCAGAGAAAAAGAAAAGAGAGAAAATTCGCAGAATAGCCTCAATACCTGTTTTCATTTTATTTGCCGTTGCTGCGGTATATACAGGAATGGCTGCAGGGGATTTGATTTTCAGTATGGACAGTGAGATAGTCGAAAGTATTGATTCGCAGACTTTTAAGGACACTCTGAACACAACGCTTCCAATTATTGATACAATATATAATAGTGGAAACATAAACATATCACTGGCAGATGAAATCGGCAGGTTAATAAAAAACATATTTGATTTCGACCTGGGTACTCCTGTTACTATTCTAAATGCTCAATCTTCGCTTTTTAACAGGTATTATTATAACGAATACCAGCTATACCTGGCACAGGACAATGAAGAAAAAGGGAAGGAATTCGATGTTGCGGATAATAATGAATCAGACAGGAAAGAGGACCAGCCCCAGCCGGATGAAACAGGCACAACTGGTCAAAAGGAAGATAACATCATATCCGGCGGCGTAGCAAGCAGTATTTTTTTTGATGAAGCGGATGAGCAAAAAGACTTTTCAGATAAAAAATCCATATCTGCGGGAGAGGTTACAATTCAGAATCAATCTAATATAAAGATTGAAAAAACTGATATAGATGCAATACTCAAGGAACCTTTGAATATTAAATTTGACAGAAAAGGCCCCAAGGTATTAGTATATCACACGCATACTACGGAAGGGTATGTCAGAAATAATTCAGAACTAGGTAAGAATAAAAAGGAATTTCCGAGCTATACCAGTGATGTTAAATATAGCGTAGTAAGGGTAGGAGACCAATTATCTGAATATCTGGAAAAGACATATGATATTTCAGTTATACATAACGGTACAGTACATGGAAATTACAGTAATTCACTAAAAACCATAGAGAGTTATTTAAAAAGCTATCCATCGATAAAAATAATATTTGATATTCACAGAGACGGCCTTGCTGCAGATAAGCCTAAACTGAGGCTGGTAAAAGAGATAAACGGGAAGAATGCTGCTCAGGTGATGTTTGTTGTTGGTACAAACGGATCAGGGCTAAAGCATCCTAAATGGAGGGATAATCTAAAGCTGGCAGTTAAACTGCAGCAAAAACTGAATGAAGAGGCTCCTGGCCTCGCAAGGCCTATATACATAAGCAATAACAGGTATAATCAGCACATGGCGGATGGAGCTTTGATTATTGAAATTGGCGCAGACGGGAATACTATAGATGAAGCACTAGAATCAACAAAATATGTAGCAAAAGCTATAAGTGAAGTTATTAAATAAAAGAAAGCAGGGAATAATAAAAATGGTGATATAGATGAGCAGAGTGGAAAGATTCAGAGAAGCCAGAAAGTATAGGAGAAAAATATTTTCTTCTATATTTTTATTTTTTTTGGTGCTTATTACAGGTTTATGCATAGTGGATTATACGACAAACTCTTTATTGAAGGATGAAAACCGTATTAAAATTTTTTCTGTTCAAAGCGGAGATTCATATATTGAGATAGCCTTTATGAACAATAAGCTCCGGTTGGATACAACATATATTGAAAAGGACAGGAAAAAAATCAGGGAGTTTCTTTTCCGCTATTAATTTATTGTTCACTTGCCAAGAGGTATGCTATAATATTCAAGCGGAGCTAGAATATTATGCGCAACTGCCTGTTTGCGAAGTAAACATATGGCAGGTGTAGCAGCAACATGGCAGTTAACAGGTCAGTAGTGAAATGCCACCATAGATAGTGTTTGAGTTACGGAGGAATTAATTGATGGCAAGCGAAAGACAAAAGAAAATACGCAATTTTTGTATTATAGCACATATAGATCACGGAAAATCCACGCTGGCTGACAGGCTTATTGAGAAGACAGGTGTCGTAAGTGAAAGGGAAATGAGTGACCAGATTCTTGATAACATGGATTTGGAGCGTGAGAGAGGCATAACGATAAAGGCGCAAGCAGTGAGAATGACATATAAAGCAAGTGACGGAGAAGAGTATATATTCAATTTAATAGATACACCGGGACATGTTGATTTTAACTATGAAGTATCCAGAAGCCTTGCAGCCTGTGAAGGTGCTGTGCTCGTTGTGGATGCGGCTCAGGGAATTGAAGCTCAGACCTTGGCCAATACGTACCTTGCACTTGAACATGACCTTGAGTTGCTTCCTGTAATAAACAAGATTGATCTTCCAAGCGCACGGCCTGATTATGTTAAAAAGGAAATAGAGGATGTCATAGGCCTTGATGCATCTGATGCACCGCTCATTTCAGCAAAAAACGGTATTAATATTGATGAAGTTCTGGAACAAATAGTGATGAAACTGCCACATCCTGAAGGCGATGAGAATGCTCCCTTAAGGGCATTGATATTCGATTCTTATTACGACAGCTACAGGGGAGTAATAGTCTATGTAAGAGTTAAAGAGGGCAGAATAAAAGTTGGCGATGAAATAAGAATGATGAATACCCGAAAGGAATTCCAGGTTGTCGAGGTAGGGTATTTCAGACCCGGCACCCTTGTGCCGTGTGAAGAATTGATTGCCGGTGATGTTGGATATATCACTGCCAGTATAAAGAATGTGCGCGATACCAGGGTGGGTGATACAATAACTGTTGTATCGAATCCGGCCAAGGAACCGCTGCCCGGGTATAAGAAAGTAAACCCCATGGTATTCTGTGGAGTATATCCTGCAGATGGAGCTAAATATGACGACTTGAGAGATGCTTTGGAAAAGTTGCAGTTGAATGATGCATCATTGCTCTTTGAGCCTGAGACATCTGCAGCTCTTGGTTTTGGCTTCAGATGTGGTTTTCTGGGCCTTCTTCATATGGAAATAATACAGGAGAGGCTTGAGCGTGAATATGACCTTGACCTGGTTACTACAGCGCCAAGCGTTGTTTATAAGGTAGCCAAAACAAGCGGGGAGATGCTGTATATAGATAATCCTACAAATATGCCACCTGCAGCAAGTATAGAATATATGGAGGAGCCTATAGTAAAGGCTTCCATAATGACACCAAGTGAATTTGTAGGTAATATAATGGAACTTTCCCAGGAAAGACGCGGAATTTTCAAGGATATGAGTTATATAGATGAAAGCAGGGTAATACTGACATACGAGCTTCCTCTTAATGAAATAATCTATGATTTCTTTGATGCTCTTAAGTCAAGGACAAAAGGGTATGCATCTCTTGATTACGAGCTTATTGGCTATAAGAAATCGGACCTTGTTAAGCTTGACATTTTGCTTAACGGCGAGATAGTGGATGCTCTCTCATTTATTGTACACAAAGACAAGGCTTATTCAAGGGGCAGGCGTATCGCTGAGAAGCTCAAGGAAGCAATACCAAGACAGCAGTTTGAGATTCCCATACAGGCCTGCATAGGAGGAAAAATTATTGCAAGGGAGACTGTTAAAGCATATAGGAAGGATGTTCTTGCAAAGTGCTATGGCGGTGACATTACAAGAAAGAAAAAGCTTCTTGAGAAACAAAAAGAAGGAAAGAAGCGCATGAGGCAGGTAGGTAGCGTGGAAGTACCGCAGGAAGCTTTTATGAGTGTCTTAAAGTTAGATACGTGATGGAAGTTGGAGTATAATAGGTTCATTGGGGACATTTCTTAACGGAAAAGGAATATAACTTATTCAGAAAGGTGTGTCCCCTTTACCGTTTATCGCAAAGGAATAAAATGATTATGGATAAAATGAAAAGATAAAATGAAAAGGGAGGTTAACGGGCGTACAAACTGCCGGAGTTGATGCAGTGTGTACGCCTGTCTAAATTGATATAATGAAATACGATACACATGTTCATTCAACATTTTCACCAGATGCAGTATCTACGTTTGAAGATTATTCAAGGAAGATTGACGAAGGAAAGGTTTGCGGTATTGGATTTACTGAACATGTTGATTTTTTACCTGAGTGTGGTGCATATGGCTTTTTTGACTATGATGCATTTATGGAAAAGATAAATGAATACCGCTGCAAAGGTTATGAGTTCCATGCAGGAGCGGAGATAGACTATGTAAAATCAGTGGAGGAAGAAATAAAAACCCATTTGCAGTTTCATTCATATGAGTATACGATTTGTTCTGTCCATATGATCAACAGAGTGTCTATATCAAACAACAAGAAGCGTGAAGACCTAAACACTGATGCTGCGATACTGGATATGCTGGAAAAGTACTATAGCGAGGTATATTCGGGTTTGAAGAACGACATGTTTGATATAATAGCTCACATCGGAATATACAGGCGGTCGCTGAAAGAAGAGTATATGAATGAAAAAATACATCTGGCAATAAAAGATTATGACAATGAGATTGCAAAGGTGTGCGCGAAATCTGACAAAATCATAGAGGTAAATTCATCGGGCCTGTATTCAACCATGTCTACAACTTATCCGGATGTCGATTTCCTAAAGCTGTATTATAAAAATGGAGGAAGAAAAGTAAGTATAGGAAGTGATGCTCATAATGCAGAGTACGTTGCTTATGGGTTTGATATTGTAGAAGACCTTCTAAGGGAAATAGGGTTCAAATATATATATATTCCATGGGAAAAGGGCAGGACTGTTAAGATATGAATAAACATATTGGAAACAATGAAAAAACTCTTGGCTTATATATACACATTCCTTTTTGCAAGTCAAAATGCCTTTATTGTGATTTTAATTCCTTTGCAGGAATTGAAACGTTAATAGAACCTTACTTTAATGCGCTTAAAAAAGAAATTGAAATATATGCGGGCAGGTTGGAAGACTGCCTGATCAGGACAATATTTATCGGAGGGGGTACCCCCTCCTTTGTTGATGCCAGTTTTATTTCTGATTTGCTTGGTGCCTGCAGGTGTAATTTTACTATAAAAAAAGACGCTGAAATAAGCATGGAGGCCAATCCCGGAACGCTGTCCCGCGAGAAACTGGAAATATACATGAAAGCGGGAATCAACAGGCTTAGTATGGGACTACAGGCCTGGCAGAACAGAATACTTAAGTCTGTTGGAAGAATTCATACTGTTGAGGAGTTCCTTACTAACTTCAGGCAGGCAAGGGATGAAGGGTTTAAAAATATAAATATAGATTTGATATTCGGACTTCCCGGTCAGACAATGCCTGATTGGAAGGAGACTGTTGACAATGTAGCAGGATTGAATCCTGAGCACGTTTCATGCTATAGCCTAAAAATAGAGAAGGACACACCTTTTGGGGAGATGCTTGAGACGGGGAAAATATCGCAGACAGAAGATGAACTGGACAGGGAAATGTATTATTACGCAAAAGAAAAGCTTACCGGTAATGGTATGAAACACTATGAGATATCGAATTTTGCATATCCTGGTTTTGAGTGTGCGCATAACCTGATTTACTGGAAAGCTGAAGAATATATTGGTATAGGCGCAGGTTCCCACTCATATTTTAACGGTGAAAGATATAACAACGTTTATGATATTTACAGTTATATTGAAGAAGTGGCAAAGGAAATAATTCCCCAGGAAAACATTGAAAGAATAGATTTTCAGGATAGATTATCCGAGTTCATTATACTAGGACTCAGATTGGTTGAAGGTATAAGCACCGTCGAATTCAGGGAAAAATTCGGCTGTGATATTTTCGACGTTTATGGCAGGCAATTGAAAAAATTGACAGAAAGGGGACTGATTAAACACACCGGCAACAACATAATGCTCACAGGCAAGGGCCTTGATCTGGCAAACCAGGTTTTTATTGAATTTGTGTAACAAAGTTAATTTGTTGTTCCAGGTAATGAGATAGCATTGTGGAGAGCTTAAGAGCAATTTTTTAGCATTTGAGTTCGGAACTCCTGTTATTGAAATGCTGGCACAACAAGTTAAATTAATATGTGTGCAATCCTTAAAACCACTTGACAAAAAAAATGCCAAGTGGTATTTTTAATGTATAATTAGCACTCGACAAACTAGAGTGCTAACAAAGGGGTGCTTAATGATGTTATTAGATGATAGGAAACAAAGAATACTTCAGGCTATTATCGACGATTACATCAGCACTGCAGAGCCTGTTGGCTCCAGAACCGTTGCCAGGAAACACGAGTTGGGGTTGAGTTCAGCTACTATCAGAAATGAGATGGCTGACCTTGAAGAAATGGGATACCTGTCTCAACCTCATACGTCAGCGGGTAGGATACCATCAGATAAGGGTTATAGATTTTACGTAGATAAGTTGATGAAGGTTAGAGAACTAAGTGCCGATGAGACAGAAAGTCTAAGAAGAGCTATGGAGGTGCGGATAAGTGAAGTAAACCAGCTTTTGAAACAAGCTTCTGCAGTTATGTCCAGGTTTACGAATTATACTTCTGTAGCAGTGACCCCGCAAATGAAAAAGAGTGTCATAAAGGCCATACAGACTCTACCGATAGACACCGGCAAAGCTCTTGTTGTTGTTGTTACTAACGCAGGCGTAATAAGGAATAGCATAGTAAAAATTCCTGAAAGTATATTGACAGATACTTTGACACGAGTATCGAATTTTTTGAACGAAAAACTTAGTAATATGACAATAGAGCAAGTTGATAAATTAATATTTGATGAAATAGAACAGGAACTTGTCATACCAGGCAAATTAGTAAAATCGGTGTTGGACGCTGTTATAAATTGCATAAAGCAGATTGATTGTCCGGAAATTTATCTTGATGGAGCAATAAATATATTCAATCATCCTGAATTCAAGGATATATCAAGAGCCAAAGAATTCTTGAGCGTACTGGATGAGAAATGTGTATTGTACAATATTATGGATAGCGCTTCCAGTGACCGATTAATAAATGTATTAATTGGAGCTGAAAATAAAGTCGAGGAGATAAAGGACTGCAGTCTTGTTACCACAACTTACAGTCTGGGAGGAGTGACCATTGGCTCGATAGGTGTCATAGGTCCAACCAGGATGGAGTATTCAAAAGTCATATCCTCCATGAAGTTTATCAGGGATAAGTTGAATCAGGAGATTAACAAACTTCTTGGGGATGTTGATGAAGATTAATGTATTATCAGGAAATTAGCGGGATTTTCGATATTTTTCGGATATTTGAAAATCCCTGCTGCTTACATAAAATATTTAACAGGGAGGAAAATAAACTTAAATGGATAAAGATAAAACAGTGAATGAAACTTGTGAGACAGCTGAAGTAGGCAAGAATGAAGAAGTAGACAGAAATGATAACGAGACACAGGAGAATGTTGAAGCAACGGAGCAAAAAACAGAAGTATGTGATAACTCTGAGATTGAGTCTTTGAAGGCCTCACTTGAAGATAAAACAAAACAGTGTGATGAGTATAAAGACATGATTCAGAGATTGGCAGCGGAATTCGATAACTACAAAAAAAGGACTGCAAGAGAAAAGGAAGCTTTATATTTCGATGCCTTAAGTGATGTAGTTTCTGAGTTTCTTCCGGTGATAGACAACATTGAAAGAGCTATAAAAGCGTGCAAAAGTGAAAACACCAAGGAGTCAATGCTTGAAGGGATAGAGCTGATTAACAGGCAGGTAAATGAGACATTGAAGAAACTTGGAGTTATGCCAATTGAATGTGTAGGAAAAGAGTTTGATCCGAATTTGCATGAAGCAGTAATGCACATTGAAGATGAATCATATGAACAGAATGTAGTGGTTGAAGAGTTTCAGAAAGGGTATATATGTAAGGATAAAGTAATAAGGCATAGCATAGTAAAAGTAGCAAATTGACAATTAACGCAGCCAATTAATTATTAGTAAAATAGATGATTCAAAGCATAATTTACTCTAAATAATAATTATAAATAACTCAAAAACAATTAACTAAAAAATTAATAGAAAATTAACAAAAAAATAAATAACTTTAAATATAATTAATTCTAAATAATTAATCTAATAAGAATATTAAAGAAAGTACAAAGAACTTTTTTATTGTAAAAAGGGAGGCAAACGATATATGGGAAAAGTAATTGGAATAGATTTAGGTACAACAAATTCATGTGTTGCTGTTATGGAAGGCGGCGAGCCCGTAGTAATAGCTAATGCAGAGGGCAATAGAACTACGCCGTCGGTAGTGGCATTCTCAAAAACAGGTGAAAGGCTCGTTGGACATGTTGCAAAAAGACAGGCTATAACAAATCCAGACAGGACTGTCATGTCTATTAAAAGAGATATGGGAACTGACAGAAGGATAGATATTGATGGCAATAAATATTCACCGCAGGAAATTTCAGCTATGATACTTCAAAAGCTTAAGGCAGACGCTGAAGCTTATCTCGGGGAGAAAATTACTCAGGCTGTAATAACTGTACCTGCATATTTCAGCGATTCACAGAGGCAGGCGACAAAGGATGCAGGAAGGATAGCAGGTCTTGAAGTATTAAGAATAATAAATGAGCCTACTGCAGCTGCACTGGCCTATGGCCTGGATAAAGAGCATGACCAGAAAATAATGGTCTTTGACCTGGGTGGCGGCACATTTGATGTATCTATTCTGGAAATAGGAGACGGAGTATTTGAAGTTTTAGCCACAAACGGAAATAACAGGCTTGGTGGAGATGATTTTGACCAGCGGATCATAGATTACCTTGCAGATACATTTAAACGTGAGCACGGTATTGATTTGAGAAATGACAGAATGGCACTGCAGAGGCTTAAAGAAGCTGCTGAAAAAGCGAAGATAGAGCTTTCAGGAGTTACCACTACAAATATTAACCTTCCTTTTATCACAGCAGATGCATCCGGACCAAAGCATCTTGATATGACGCTTACAAGAGCAAAGTTTGAAGAGCTGACAGCTGACCTTGTTGAAAAAACTATGATTCCTACAAGGCAGGCAATGCAGGATGCAGGCCTTACAACCGATCAGATAGACAAGATACTTCTTGTGGGCGGTTCAACAAGAATTCCGGCTGTTCAGGAAGCAGTAAAGAAATATCTTGGCAAAGAACCTTTCAAGGGTATAAATCCTGACGAGTGTGTTGCAATAGGAGCTGCCATACAGGCAGGAGTACTTACGGGTGAAGTCAAAGATCTGCTGTTGCTCGATGTTACGCCTCTCTCTCTTGGTATAGAGACACTGGGCGGAGTATTTACCAAGCTTATTGAAAGAAATACAACCATACCAACAAAGAAGAGCCAGATATTCTCCACTGCAGCTGACGGACAGACCAGTGTTGAGATACATGTATTGCAGGGAGAAAGGGAAATGGCTGCCTATAACAAGACTCTGGGCAGGTTCCAGTTAACAGGCATTCCTCCGGCACCAAGAGGAGTTCCACAGATTGAAGTTACTTTTGATATTGATGCTAATGGTATAGTTCATGTATCTGCAAAGGATCTGGGTACCGGAAATGAGCAGAAAATTACAATAACAGCCTCCACCAATCTCAGTGAAGAAGAAATACAGAAAGCTGTAAAAGAAGCTGAAAAATTTGCAGAAGAAGACAAAAAGAGAAAACAAGAGATTGATATCAGAAATAATGCTGACTCTATGGTTTACCAAACTGAAAAAACATTAAAAGACTTAGGCGACAAGCTGAGCAGCGAAGATAAAAGCAAGATTGAAGCTGAAGTCAATAAGGTAAAGGAAGCCCTCAAAGGAACTGACACCGAAGCTATCAAGAGAGCTACTGAGAGCTTGACCCAGGCTTTCTATGAGGTGTCTGCAAAAATATACCAACAGAATCCGGGTGCACAGGGAGGACCTAATCCCGGAGCAGGCTTTGGTGGAGCTGCAGGGGGACCTGGAGCGCAAGGTACCGGAGCACAGGGTCAGGATAATGTATATGATGCCGACTATAAGGTAGTGGATGATGATAATAAGTAATCACTATATGGCAGTTGATTTGTAATACACGGATAATTATTACGTTTATATAATAAGCTAAAGTCAGGTATTGACTTTGGCTTATTTAATGCAACATGATATTATTTAATACAGCATGATTTTATGCGGCATGATATTTTTTAGCTGTACCTGTTCTTTAAAACGCGGATTAAATGCGGATTGAAACTAATGAAGTTATGCTTTAGACGGAATTATAAATGCTGTAAATGGAATTTTACATGTGATATAATAATGCAGGTATTTTTGAGAAAATCCCTGTCATAGAATGGAGTTGATTGGGTGGCTGAAAAAAGAGATTACTATGAAATATTAGGTTTAGACAAAAACGCAAGCGAAGAAGACATAAAAAAAGCATACAGGAAACTGGCAAAGAAGTATCATCCCGATCTTAATCCCGGTGACAAAGCTGCAGAAGCAAAGTTTAAAGAAGTAAATGAAGCTTATGAGGTACTGAGCGATCCAAAGAAAAAAGCACAGTATGACAGGTTTGGCCATGCAGGCATGGACGGCAATGGCTTTGGAGGTTTCAGTGGTTTTGGCGGTGGATTTGAAGACTTTGATTTTGGCGGAATTGGAGATATTTTCGAATCTTTCTTCGGCGGTGCAGGCTTCGGAAGATCAAGAAGCAGAAGTGGACCCCAGAAAGGTGCTGATATAAAATACTCAATGGAAGTTTCTTTCGAAGAAGCTGCCTTTGGTACTGAGAAAGAGATAAGTGTAAGCAGGATGGAGACGTGTACTACATGTGGCGGATCCGGTGCTAAACCGGGTACTTCACCCACGACCTGTACTCACTGTAATGGTACAGGACAGGTACAGTATAAGCAGAGTACGCCATTTGGGCACTTTGTTAATGTAAAGACTTGTGATGTGTGCCATGGAGAGGGTAAAATAATTACTAACCCCTGTCAGACATGTAATGGCAGAGGGAAAGTAAGAAAAAAGGTAAATATAAAAGTACGTATTCCTGCGGGAATTGATGACGGACAAACAATTTCTCTCAGGGGAGAAGGAGAAGCAGGCGTAAGAGGGGGCCCTCCGGGAGACCTGTTTATTCTGATAAGAGTTAAGCCTCATGCTTTATTTAAAAGGCAGGGCAATGATGTGGTATGCGAAATACCTATTACATTTGTTCAGGCGGCACTGGGTGCAGAACTTGAAGTACCTACGCTGGATGGCAAAGTCAGGTACAATATTCCTGAAGGTACTCAGACGGGCACTGTCTTCAGACTAAAGGGAAAAGGAATTCCTTTTTTGAGGGGAAGCGGACGCGGAGACCAGTATGTTAAGGTAAATGTTGAGGTTCCAAAGAAGCTGAATGAGAAACAGAAAAATGCACTGAAGGCATTTGCTGAACTTATTGGCGATGATGTATATGAACAACGCAAAGGATTTTTTGAAAAGATGAAAGATGCTCTGGGAATGTGATGATGAACGGACCATCTTAGTTTAACGGAGGATAATTATGAAATGGATTGAAGTTAGAATAACAACCACTGCTGAAGCCAGTGACGCCGTAAGTGAAATGCTTACACAAATAGGAGCAGGCGGAGTGGTAATACAGGACCCCAATGATATAAGAAGGGAAGTATCCAGGTCTGATTCTCTTGATTATGCTGATGAAAACTTTTTGGATTCCCTTGGCACTGACGTGAACATCATGGCATATTTTGACGGGGAGACGAATAAAGAGAACCTGAAAAAACTTATTAATGAAAAACTTAGCTTTATATCGGAATTCCTGGATGTTGGAAAGGGCTTTTCCGGTATGTGTGAAGTTAATGATGAAGACTGGGCAAATGCCTGGAGGAAGTATTATAAGCCCTTCCGTATTTCAGAGCGTATTGTGGTAAAGCCATCCTGGGAGGATTATGAAGCAGGAGGCAGAGATATTGTAATAGAGCTGGATCCCGGAATGGCTTTTGGTACTGGGACACATGAGACCACAAAGATGTGCGCAGCTCTTGTCGATAAATACGTTAAAAAAGATGATGTTGTAATGGATATAGGATGCGGCACAGGGATTCTTTCCATAGTTGCTGCAAAATTAGGGGCATCAGAAGTTGTTGCCGTTGATGTTGACGAAGTAGCGGTAAAGGTAACAAAAGAAAACTGCAGGGTTAACGGAACAGATGGCGTAGTTAATGCTTTTAAAGGGACAATTCGTGATATTAAAGGAGTAAAAGCGGATCTGATTGTTGCCAATATTATTGCAGACGTAATAATTGACATGGCAAAAGATGTATCCGGCTATTTAAAATCAGAGGGGACATTTATTACTTCCGGAATAATAAAAGAAAGAAAGCAGCAAGTTATTGAGGAATATCAAAAAAATGGTTTCTATCTGGTAGAATCCATAGAAACTGGTGAATGGGTGGCGATAGTTTTTAAATGCCGAGATTCTTTGTAAAGCCTGAAAATATACTCTCCGATAGTATTATAATAGATGGAGACGATGTGAAACATATAAAAAATGTGTTGAGGTTAAGATGCAACGACATTATAACTTTGTGCGACGGAATGGGCACTGACTTCATTGCAAGAATTGAAAAATTTGAATCAAATCTGATATATGCAGATATAATAGATAGAAGAAATAATACAACTGAGCCTCCGATAGAAGTGGTTCTGTTTCAGGGTATCCCCAAATCGGATAAGATGGATTTAATTGTACAAAAAAGTGTTGAGCTTGGGGTAACACGTATCGTTCCCGTCATTACAGACAGAACGGTTGTTATTCTAAGAACAGAAAAAGATAAAGAATCAAAAGCCAGCAGGTGGCAAAGAATAGCTATGGAAGCTGCAAAGCAGTCAAACAGGGGCATAATCCCGATTGTGGATTTGCCCCTGGATTTTAATAGGGCACTGGAATTTTCAAGAAAAATGCAGCTTGGAATTATTCCATATGAAAAAGAAAATGTGAAAAGCCTGAGAGGAGTTTTAAAAGAATACAATGCCAAAAGTATTGCTGTTTTTATTGGCCCTGAAGGAGGCTTTTCTCAGAATGAGGTAGATGAAGCAGTTTCCGCAGGGATGATATCTGTAACTCTGGGACCCAGGATTTTGAGAACCGAAACCGCGGGAATTGCTGTATTATCGGCTGTTATGTATGAGTTTGGAGGCTTTGACTGTTTGGAATAGGAAAGAGGGAGTAAAACGAAGTAAACACGAGGAAACAAGAAAAAATGTGTAAAAATTGCTTATAAGTCTTTTCAAACTAAAGAAGTATGTTATAATACTAAACTAGAGCAAGCATTTTTCAAATGCGGCACAGCAAAGTTAAGTTTCCCTACTTCGTTGTGTTTCATTTGAAGAAGGGATGGTTTGTACATGATAAGAAGTATGACCGGATATGGAAGAGGAGAATACGAGAATGGAGGTAGAAAATACGTTGTAGAAATTAAGACAGTAAATCACAGGTATGCTGATATATTTGTAAAAGTTCCACGACAGATATCCTTTATTGAAGACAGGGTTAGGCAGACAGTGAGCAAGAGCCTTTCGAGAGGGAAAATTGATGTATATGTAAATTATGAATCCAATGAGGAAAACTCTAAATTGGTTTTAATAGACGAAGTTCTGGCGGAGAGCTATATTAATGCTGTCAGATTCTTAAAGGACAATTTTGGTCTTCAAGATGATATTTCAACCTCCCTGATATCAAGATTTCCAGATGTGCTTAAGGTTGAGAAAGCTGAAGAGGATGTGGATGAAATATGGGAAGGTTTGAAAATCGCGCTGGATGAAGCGATTAACTGTGTTATAAAAATGCGCGAAAACGAAGGTGAAGGACTCAAAAGGGACTTTTTGAAAAAAGCTGCTTATGTGGAAAGCCTGGTGGAGGAAATATCCAAAAGGGCACCTGAAGTTGTTAAAGACTACAAGCAAAGATTGGAAACACGGATAAAGGAGCTGCTTGAGCAGCAAACTATTGATGAAAGCCGTCTTGCTATGGAGGTTGCCATCTTCGCAGACAGGTGCAGTATAGATGAGGAACTGGTGAGAATAAAGAGCCATATAAATCAGTTAAGGGAAATTCTGGATATGGATCAGCCAATAGGAAGAAAGCTGGATTTTTTAATTCAGGAAATGAACAGAGAAATAAACACAATAGGTTCTAAGGCGAACGATCTGATAATAACAAAAAATGTAATAGAAATAAAGAGTGAAATTGAAAAAATACGGGAACAAATACAAAACGTTGAATAAAAAAGGGAGGTTTAGCAATGAAGCTCATAAATATTGGTTTCGGTAATATTGTATCCGCAAGCAGGCTTGTTGCAATTGTAAGTCCGGAATCTGCACCAATAAAGAGAATTATTCAGGAAGCAAGAGACAGAGGTATGTTAATAGATGCTACCTATGGAAGAAGGACAAGAGCTGTTATAATTACCGACAGTGATCATATAATACTTTCAGCAGTGCAGCCTGAAACCGTTGCTCATAGGCTGAATACTAAAGACAGTGAAATAGATGTAGATAGTGAAGCTATAGAATAACAAGTTTAATAGGGGTATAGGAGATGTAAAATGTTTCAGAAAGGTTTACTGGTAGTGTTATCAGCTCCTTCCGGTACCGGCAAGAGTACTGTTTCAAGATTGCTGGTTCAAAGGAATGACAGACTGAGGCTTTCTGTTTCAGCGACAACAAGGGCACCGCGTAAGAATGAAGTAGAGGGAAAAGACTATTTTTATAAGACTACTGATGAGTTCAAGAATATGATAGAAAATGATGAATTTGTTGAATGGGTTGAGTATTGCGGGAATTACTACGGAACTCCAAAGAAATATATCGAGGATTCCGTTGAAAATGGGTATGACGTCCTGCTTGAGATTGAGGTTGAAGGTGCCGCAAAGATTAAAGAAAAATACCCGGATTGCGTCTTGATATTTATGCTGCCTCCTTCTTTTGATGAGTTAAAAAAGAGAATAGAAGGCAGGGGAACTGAAAAGCCTGAAGTGATTGAAAACCGCTTAAAACAGGCTAAAAGAGAAATAGAATATATAGACATGTATGATTATGTTGTAATAAATGATTCATTAGATAATGCAATAAACAGCGTAAATATAATTCTTGAAGCAGAAAAGTCAAAGGTAAAGAGAAACAAGGATTTATTGAAACATATTGGTTTTGACAGGAGGTAAATATTGCATGATAGA
>ENA-UPAD01000953-UPAD01000953.1-bioreactor-metagenome-genome-assembly--contig:-NODE-953-length-35294-cov-59.517466_pt1 | contig 35294 bp, 36 predicted proteins | sample MGYA00238179_ERZ772710 | MGnify/ENA primary metagenome ERZ772710 (study PRJEB29004, sample SAMN07631245) | bioreactor metagenome | isolation source: Switchgrass digestor | place: USA: Dartmouth...
CTAAAATTATGGATGATTTCCACTATAGGTGTTGCATTTAATATTGCAATTTACAGTTATAAATAATTTTTCCGTATGGAAAGCATAAACTCTTGATTTTTACATGCATAATGGTTATGATGATAGATAGGAGTAATTAGATAAATATGGATATATTTATTACCGTGTAAGGAGTAATGAAGATGATTAATTTTGAGGATGAAATTGAGAAATTCCAACCGAGCTTGGAAATAGAGCAAGCGGAGGATGTTATCTATAATAATGATTTAACTGATATTACGGATATTTTGAAGGACTTACTGAAAGAGAAGAGCAAGACCTATTATGATGAAAGAGGTTAGGTGGGAATAGCTTATGGTTTGCCCAAATTGCAGAAGCAATGTGTCCGACAAGAGAATCCGCTGCGACCGCTGTGGACAGGACCTTGAAATATACAAAAAGGTTTACAGGGTTTCTAACATGTATTACAACCAGGGTCTTGCAAAGGCAAGGGTCAGGGATTTATCGGGGGCAATTATTGCATTAAGGAAAAGCCTGGAATTAAACAAACTGAATACCAATGCGAGGAACCTCCTGGGATTGATTTATTTCGAGATGGGTGAAACCGTAGCCGCACTTAGTGAATGGGTTATAAGCAAGCATTTTCAGCCTGACAACAACGATGCCGACAGGTATATTAACAGCGTTCAGGAGAATCCCACCAAGCTGGACAACCTTAACCAGGCCATAAAGAGGTATAACAATGCTTTATCTTTTGCAAAACAGGGAAGCGATGACCTGGCAATTATCCAGCTTAAGAGGGTGCTGCAGCTCAATCCCAATTTCATCAGGGCATATCATTTGATTTCCTTATTATATATGAAGAACGGCGAGAGGGAAAAGGCAAAAAAATGCCTGTCCAAGGCCGCCCGCATAGATGTCAACAACACTACTACCTTAAGATATCTCAAGGAGCTGGAACCTCAAACCGCAGCGGGAAAGGAAGGAGATGCTTCGGTAAATGACGATAAGGATGCAACCTCGTCAATCATGCCGGTCACCTCTTACCGTGAGGAAAAACCAAATGTTATGGCATTTGTGAACCTGATTATCGGAGTGCTGATAGGACTGGCGGTTGCTGCCTTTTTAATTTTCCCGACAATCAAAAATAAGGATGCCAATAACGATGTCGCGAGAAACCATGAGGATTACAGCGCGGGTTTGGCTGCCCTTGAAGAAAAGGATGCTATCATAGAACAGCTTCAGAATGAAAAGGATGAGTTGGAGACGACGGTGGCAACCCTGAGAGCGGAGCTTGATAGCATTATCATTCCTGAGGTCAACCCTAATCTATATGATTCCCTGTTTGAGATTTCATCGCTGTTAACCGAGGAGTTCAGCAAGGAGGAAAGGGACAGGGATTTCAAACAGATAGCTGAAAAGCTCAGATTGCTGGACACCAGTATGTATGAGACCGATGCGGCCCTTCAGCTGGCGGATAAGTTTAAGCAGATGGTTTATCCTATAGCTTCCGAGCAGTTTTATGATACCGGCCATGATATATACGGCGAGGGAAGGTATGAAGAAGCATTACAATATCTATTCCAAGCATATTATTTTAATCCCGATAACTATGATGCGATATATTTTATCGGCCGTGCTTACCACAGGCTGCAGGATTATGATAACGCAAAAATATATTATGAATTAATCGTGAATAACTTCCAGGACACAAGAAGATATGACAGCGCAAAGAGCTACCTGGGACAGATTCAGGACTGACAGACAGCGGATGAACATAAGAATATTATTATAACATACCGATGATAACCGATAAAAAGACGTTTTTGCAGAATGAGCTTATCATTTGGCAAAATGTCTTTTTTTCATAACCTATGCTGTAAATAAATGTATATAAATGACTATATTTAACATGATAGGAGGTGAGTCTCAGCATGCAGGATAATGGGAAGCATGGCAGCAACGCAACCTATGAAATAAACCGGCGATGCCTGGTTATCAGACTGAATGAAGAGCTGGACCATCATAATGCTGTTCAAATCAGGGAAAAGGCGGACAGGGTAATAGATAGGAACCATGTTAAGCACATAGTCTTTGATTTTTCAGAATCCGGATTCATGGACAGTGCCGGTATAGGGGTGATTATGGGCAGATATAAAAAAGTTATGTTTGTTGGAGGCAAGATTGCCGTAACCGGTGTCAATTCTACAGTGGACAGGATTTTGCGCTTGTCGGGGCTTTATAAAATTATACAAAAATTTGATACGGTGGAGTCGGCATTGAATTTCCTAAATACAAAATGAAAGGAGACAAGATTTTAATATGGATAATACGAACAGGATGGTTCTTGAGTTTGAAAGCAAATCGCAGAATGAGAGCTTTGCGAGAACGGTAATTGCCGCGTTTGCCGCTGCCATGGACCCGACTATCGAGGAGCTGGCAGATATAAAAACAGCCGTATCGGAGGCGGTAACAAACTGCATAATACACGGATATCCGGATTGTATAGGCATGATTACGATGAGAGCCTTTATAAGCGGAAATGAAATCACCATTGAGGTGGAGGATTTTGGAACAGGTATTGAGGATATCAAAAAGGCAATGGAACCCTTATATACGTCCAGGCCTGAGCTTGAGCGGTCCGGCATGGGATTTTCCTTTATGGAGGCTTTCATGGACGATTTGGAGGTGGAATCCGTAGTAGGGGCGGGGACCCTGGTGCGAATGAAGAAGCGTATCGGTAAACAACCGTTTATCGGACTGACACATTGAACCGGACATACTAAACCAAACGTACATAAATAGCTGAAGGGAGTGAGGTTTGATGTGGATACGCTCGAGTTGATTAAAATGTCCAGGGAAGGCGATAAAGAAGCAAGAGAACGGATCGTGGAACAGAATGCGGGCCTTGTATGGAGTATAGTCAGAAGATTCGCCAACCGCGGCCATGAAATGGAGGATCTGTTTCAGATCGGAACCATCGGCCTGCTTAAGGCGATTGACAAATTTGATTATTCATATGATGTAAAATTCTCAACATATGCCGTCCCGATGATTACCGGTGAAATAAAGCGTTTTCTAAGAGATGACGGCATGATAAAGGTAAGCAGAAGTCTTAAGGAAAGTGCCGCAAAAATCAGGGCATTCAGGGAAAAATACGGCAGCATCTACGGCGGTGAGCCGACGGTTGAGGAGATATCCGAGGAGCTTGGGCTTCCAAAGGATGAAATACTTATGGCCCTGGAAACGGGGGCAGAAATAGAATCACTTCATAAAACGATTTACCAGGGTGACGGCAGCCCGATATACTTGATTGATAAACTGGCGGAAGCCAAGGATGAAAGTGAAGATACGATTGACAAGCTTGCATTGAATGAAATAATTGCTTCGCTTAATGAAAGGGAGCAGCAGATAATCAAGCTTAGATACTTTAATGATAGAACACAGACAGATATTGCAAAGGAACTTGGAATATCCCAGGTACAGGTCTCAAGGATGGAAAAAAGGATTTTAAAAATACTGAGAGACAAGCTTGGCGCTTAATCATGCATTGAATTTCCTGAATAATAAAATGTAAAAAACACATAATAATACCAAACATCAGGTTATAACCTGATGTTTTAAGATTAGGCTATAACCTGATGTTTTGGCATCATGGCTGAAAACCGGATGTTCAGCGCCAGGCTGTCAACCTGATGTTTCAGCATCTGGCTGACAGTATGTTTTTATCCCACAGGTTTATGTCCTGATGTATTATTAATTCAATTATGGCTTGGAGAGATATCATGGTATTCAGAAGGAAAAGATTTTTTATCATTGCGACATGTCTTATTGCCGCGGCTATTGTGACGGTATTGTGCGTCGGATTATTGGCAAATGAAAAGAAAACCACATACGACGGGACATTGGTATGGCAAAGCGAAATTGAACAGGAGGGGTGAGGACGTATGGAGAAGGAAAAACATAGAATTTCGGATGTGTTAAGGGAAAGGGATACCGAGCGAAGAAATGAGAGCTACAACGAATATGTAAAGCAGGTTACCCCCGTTTTCAGTACCGCGGCAAATTGTGTAAAGGCCTTTGTGATTGGCGGATTAATATGCGTTGTCGGTCAGGGCCTTACTAGCTTTTATCTTGACAGGGTACAAGATTTGGAGACCGCCAAGGCTTATACCACGGTTTCCCTGGTATTCCTTTCAATACTGCTTACAGGGCTGGGCATATACCAAAAGCTGGCCAAGTTTGGAGGTGCGGGCACCCTGGTGCCGATTACAGGCTTTGCCAACTCGGTTGCGGCACCGGCGGTTGAATATAAAAAGGAAGGTCAGGTGTTTGGTATCGGTTGCAAGGTGTTTACCATTGCCGGACCTGTAATTTTATACGGCATGTTTTCATCCTGGGTGCTGGGTTTGATTTATTACATTATCCAGATAATCAGATAATTGGAGCATATGGATTGGAGTTGCGGTGATGGCAAAAAATAAATATATCGGAAAGCAGAGTATTGAATTTGGAAATCCTCCTTATATCATATCGGAAGCTTCAATTGTAGGAAAGAAGGAAGGGGAAGGGCCCCTGGGGCCTTTGTTTGACCAGATTATAGAAGACCCAATGGTTGGCAAGGAGAATTGGGAGGAAGCCGAAAGCGAGCTTATGAAGCTTACGGCTCAAAAGGTTCTTTCAAAAGCGGGGCTTAAAAATACGGATATCCGCTATCTGATAGGAGGAGACCTCCTGGGACAGCTTATTGCCACATCATTTGGCATTGCGGAACTGAATATCCCCGTGTTCGGTGTCTACGGAGCCTGTTCCACCATGGGTGAAGCCATGACCATAGGCGCAATTCTTGTTGATGGCGGATTTGCCGACAGGGTAATGGCAATAACGTCAAGCCATTTTGCGGGAGCTGAGAAGCAGTTCAGGTTTCCATTGGATTACGGCAACCAACGTCCGTTTTCGGCCTCATGGACGGTAACGGGATCCGGGGCTGTTATCATAGCAGCGAAAAGTGAGAGTAAGAAGCCGGGTGAAAAGGAGATAGTGATAACCGGGGTGACCAGCGGAAAAATAGTTGATTATGGAATTAAAGACTCAATGAATATGGGAGCGGCAATGGCTCCGGCAGCTTTTGAGACAATCAAGCAGAATTTCGAAGATTTTAACATACAGCCTGACTATTATGACAAAATTATAACCGGGGATTTGGGCTATGTCGGAAGGAATATTTTATTGGAGCTGTTAAAGGAAAAGGATTATGACATTTCGGACAGGCACATGGATTGCGGCCTGGAGATTTTTGATATGAATACCCAAGATACCCATGCCGGAGGAAGCGGCTGCGGCTGTTCGGCCGTGACCCTGACGGCTTATATAATAAAGCAGCTTAAGCAAGGTATATGGAATCGTGTATTATTTGTTCCGACCGGTGCGCTGCTGTCACAGGTCAGCTTCAATGAAGGAAATACGGTACCCGGAATTGCCCATGCTGTCATGGTTGAAGCAAAATAAAGCTACTGAAGGAGGCGGTTGCAGTATGGATTATATTAAGGCGTTTTTAGTGGGAGGCGCCATATGCGCGTTGACCCAAATTCTGCTTGACAAGACGAAGCTGATGCCGGGCCGGGTCATGGTAATACTGGTTTGTCTTGGAGCCATACTTGGATCGGTAGGTTTGTATGAGCCTTTTGCAAAATGGGCAGGCGCGGGAGCAAACGTGCCTCTTACCGGTTTTGGCAATACACTGTTCCAGGGAGTAAAAAAGGCTGTTGACCAGGAGGGATTTATAGGCATATTTAAAGGAGGCTTTACAGCCTCCGCGGTTGGCATATCTGCAGCCTTGATTTTTTCATATATGGCTTCGTGGTTTTTCAATCCTAAAATGAAGACATAAGGAAAAGGACGGCATGCATTATGGAAAGGTCCAAAAACCATTTATGTTGCTGTCTGGAGGAAAAGTATATTCATCCTCATACTGCGGACCCGTATGCACGGTGCATTTTTCCTTTGGAAGAATATAAGGAGTATCGTCCGTTACGCCAGTTTCTGTTTTATCCAGGTAAACCGCTTCTTTTTTGCTGCCTGCGGGGCAGTATTCGGTAGCAAGGGCATTGGATTTGGTACAAATGGATGCCTTGACATGGATATCACATTTCTCTGTGGGTTCCGTGCCTTTTGCAAAGTATTCGATCCGGGTGCAGTCTCCTCCGATATAATGGTCACACAGGCCTTCCACGGCAAGCTTGCCCGACTTGGTGCATATTTTGGCCGTGACTATGGAGCTGGGCATCGTGAAGGTTTTCTTCTCAAGTCCCTTTTCTATATGAATTCTTTCCATAATTGTGCGCCATATATGACGCGGGAAATTGCGCTCGCTCTGCGACCTGTTGTTGTCAAAGCCCGCCCATATGGTTGCCGTATAGTAAGGGGTATATCCCGAGAACCACAAATCGTTATAATCCGAGGTTGATCCGGTTTTTCCTGCAACTGGCATATCTATGGCCTGGAGCTTTAGCAATGAGCCGGTTCCAATATTTACAACATCCTCCATCGCATTGGTAAGCAGCCATGCGGTGGATTCTTTTATAACCTGTTCCTTTACCGATTCGTTTTCAAGAAGCACTCTGCCGTTGGCATCAAGAATCTTGGTATAGAATATGGGTTTTATATAAGCTCCGCCATTGGCGATGGTGGCGAATGCGGCTGTCAGTTCCAGGTTAGTAACGCCATCCGTAAGTCCTCCCAAGGCCATTGGCAGGTTTATGTCCGATACAACCTTTCCGTTTGGTTCTTTCCTTGTCTCCACTAAGGTGGTAAAACCTAATTTCTTTAAATACTCGTAACCGACCTGGGGGGTTACTTCGGCCAATGTCTTTACGGTAACTATGTTCATGGAATCATAGATACCCTTTCTTAATGTGGACAATCCTTCATATTTCTTCGTGGACCGCCAGTTGCTTACCTCCGTTACCCCGTCCGGGTAATAATACGGACCTGAGTCATCCTGTACACTGGCAAGTGTAAAACCGGCGGTATCAAGTGCCGGAAGATACGTGGACAACACCTTGAAGGTTGAACCGGGCTGTCTTACCGTATTGGTCGCACGGTTGAGGGTCCTGTTTCCTTTCTTCTCACCGCGCCCTCCTGCTATGGCCAGGACATGGCCGGTATACTGATCCATAACCACAAAGGATACCTGGGGCTGGATGGTCATATCAATACGCTCAAGAAGGACCTTGTCGCCCTCTTCAAGGATGGCTTCCTTGAACTCATTTATTCTTTCCATCATATCGTCTTTATCTTTAAACAGCAGCGAGAACTTGCTGCTCTTGTCATCCAAGTATAAATCATCGGGATCGTCATAATCCTTAAAGAATTCCAGCAGGTCGTTCTTGTGATAGTGGATAACGGTTTTTTCAGCATCATTTTTCTGAACGGAAATGGCATAATCCAGTTCCCAATAGGATCCCTTGCCGGTTTCCGGATAGAAAGACTCATCCGAGATAACCTCATCGACGATGTTTTGTATCGTCGGATCCTGGGTGGTAATGATTCTTAATCCGCCGCTGTACAGAAGGTCGAGGGCCTGAGCCTGCGTATATCCCAGCTTCTCCTGAAGATCATGTATCACCTGTTCTATCAGTTCATCAACAAAATAGCTGTAATACGAGGTGGAGGAGTATTCTTCATTTACCGCCTGGATTCTTGAATAAACATCATCCGCCATAGCGGCGTCAAATTCCTCCTGGGTGCAATATCCAAGCTCCAGCATCTTCTTAAGAACTTCATTCTTGCGGACCTCATTTCTCTCGGGATACGTAATGGGGTTATGATATGCCGGAAGCTGGGCAATGGCTGCCAGGACCGCCGCCTCCGACAAGGTCAGTTCCCATACGTTCTTGTTAAAATATCTCTTGGAGGCCATCTGTACCCCGTATGTTCCGGACCCCATGTTAATCGTATTCAGGTAATATTCGAGGATCTGGGATTTATCAAGTGTATTCTCGATTTGAATGGCCAGATACTGTTCTTTTATTTTCCTTTCCAGACGGTCTATAAAATTCTGCTCCCTGCCTCCGCCAAATACCTGGGTCTTCAGCAGTTGCTGGGTGATGGTGCTTGCTCCCTGGTCAAATTCCCCTCCCTTGATACCGGAAACAAATGCGCGGAATATTCCCCTCACATCAATACCGTCATGCTGATAGAACCGCTCATCTTCAATGCTGATAAACGCGTTCTGCACCACCTTGGGAATGTACCGTATCTCTATATATTCACGGTTGGCGTTGGCGCCTACCAAATGCTCGATAACATTACCCTGGCTGTCATATACATATGTGGTATAGCCTTTAGGTATAACATCAATCTGGGTAATTTCAGGGGCACTGTCAATAAGCCCTTTGATGTATCCCAGACCGGCATATACACCTATTATGGCTATGGCAACTATTCCGATTATCATCAACCGGAACATGGTTATACGCAGCTTGGATGTAAGGCGCCTGGAGGCCGATTTTATATAATGCTGTTTCTGCTCTATGCCTTTTCTGCTATAGTTCATGATAGTAACCTCCACTGTGCAATAAGCAGCATAAATGGATTATTGCGATAAGAAGAGTATATCAAATTATGAGTAGTAAATAAAGTGTTAATTATTCTATTTCCAATTATACCCATTAGCATTAAAAAGTTAATACAATATGTAAAATTCTATTTATTTTTATAACATTAAATAACATTTAATGTAAAATACTGAAAACAGCATTATTTGAAAACCGGTTTAAACCTGGGAAGTGTCGAAATATAGCGAACAAGAAATAATAGTGCGTTAAAATTTACTTTATAAAATGGAATTTATAGTATATAATCAGTTTTGCCACTAATTTTTGTTAAATTTATACTTATGGGGGTAATAGTATGAGGAAGCTTGAACTATTGTTCAGGAACGAAGTAACTTTGGAAGATGACAGAAAGATGCGACTTGAGTACAAACTTATGGAGAGCCGCAGCACTGACGACGGGAAGCCCTACTACGGAATACAGATTGTCAAATACTTGGACAATGATATGGAGATGGACGAAGAGGCGGGCATATCGTATTCCAGGGACAAGGTGATAGCTATTGCAAAAACCCTTTACAAGCATGCTGTGACTCCGATAACTATGGCGGAAGTAGTCGATGACATCATATCACTAGAGGAATTGTAACCGGCAGCTGCAAATACATAATCGAGATTAAAAGAGGTGTACTTTACCGTTTATATATGTAAAGTATACCTTTTTAATTTCAGTTGGTGACAATGCTCCATTCGATAGGTCAGCCAGTTTGCTTTTGATATTATTCATTTTATCTGCCGGTATTATGAAATCCATAGTGACAGTATCAGTATAAACAGAAGAGATTAAAGGAAAACTCTCCTGTGCAATGTAATATTGAATTTTTCCGACCAAGCTGTAATCAGTTTTTATCTGAATATGAATACCGGGTTCCTTCCTTATTATGATGCTTTTCTCGAGTCCTGCCACTGTGGCGGACTGGTATGCCTTAACAAGGCCTCCCGTCCCGAGCAGGGTGCCTCCAAAATAGCGGGTCACCACGGCTGCAAGATTGGTCAGTTCTTTGGCTGCCAGAACATCAAGCATTGGCTTGCCGGCTGTTTGGCTTGGTTCGCCATCATCTGAAAAGCGCATTATGGGATTTTTGGTTCCGATTATATATGCATAGCAGTTATGTGTTGCGTTCCAGTTTTTCTTTCGGATGCCTTCTATGAATGAAAGGGCTTCTTCTTCGGTTTCAGCAGGGCTAATTGACGCAATAAACCTGGATTTTTTTACGACTATTTCGGCTGTGCCGCCCTGGTATATGGTGTTGTATGAATCGGCCGATATCATTAAAGAGCCCTCCTTTTCCTTATTTAGTTGTATTATACCAATACGGCAAAGCCCCCGCAAGTAATTCGAAGATTGAAACATATGTTTGCATTTTGCCATGCTTGTGATATACTATCCATAGGTGAAATGCAGAAACATTTGAAATAATCTGCTGTCGGGAGGTGATTTTGTGGATCTGTTTGATTACATGAGGGATAACCGGATGAAAAAGGAATCTCCGCTTGCCGCCAGGCTTCGGCCCAGGACCCTTGAAGAAGTGGTGGGGCAGCAGCATATAATCGGAAAGGACAAGCTCTTATACCGTGCCATAAAGGCCGACAGGCTGGGCTCAATCATATTCTACGGACCTCCCGGGACGGGGAAAACCACCCTTGCCAGGGTCATTGCCAATACGACCAGTTCCCTTTTCGTACAGATTAATGCGACCGTATCCGGAAAGAAGGATATGGAGGATGTGGTGGCTGAGGCGAAGAAAAACCTTGGTATGTACGGTAAACGGACCATACTGTTCATAGATGAGATACACAGATTCAATAAAAGCCAGCAGGATTACCTTCTGCCTTTTGTGGAGGACGGTACCGTAATCCTGATAGGGGCAACTACGGAAAACCCTTATTTCGAGGTTAATTCTGCGCTGGTGTCCAGATCCGTTGTATTCGAGCTCAAGCCCCTAAGCAAGGAAGACATAGCTGAATTATTAAAAAGGGCGGTGACCGATGAGGAACGGGGGCTTGGAGCATACAAGCCAAAGCTTCATGAGGATGCCCTGGAATTTCTTGCGGATACGGCAAACGGGGATGCCAGGGTTGCCTTAAATGCCATAGAATTGGGAGTGCTCACAACCGAAAGGTCTGAGGATGGGTATATCCATATTACATTGGATGTGGCGGTGGAATGCATCCAGAAACGGGCTTTAAAATATGACAAGAACGGGGATAACCACTACGACACCATATCCGCATTTATTAAGAGCATGAGAGGCTCCGACCCCGATGCCGCGGTATATTACCTTGCCCGTATGCTTTATGCGGGTGAAGAACCGGAATTCATAGCGCGAAGGATTATGATATGCGCTGCGGAGGATGTAGGAAATGCCGATCCTAATGCATTGGTTGTGGCTGTAAATGCGTCTCTTGCAGTGGAACGGGTAGGCATGCCCGAAGCCCGGATAATACTGTCCCAGGCGGCCACATATGTGGCCTGTGCTCCAAAGAGCAATTCGGCATATAAGGCGATTGGTGCCGCGATGAATGTGGTTGAAAATCAAAAGACTCCGGCCATACCTTCATACCTTAGGGACGCATCATATAGGGGGGCCGAAGCCTTGGGCCGCGGGATAGGATACAAGTACGCCCACGATTACAAGAACCATTATGTAAAGCAGCAGTATCTGCCGGATGAAATTAAGGATTATGTATTTTATGAGCCTTCCGATAATGGCTACGAGAAAGTAATTAAGGAGTACTTAAGAAGAATAAAAGAGGAGGAATAACTGCGTTAGCTCTGCGGTTATTCCTCTTTTTATTATATTGCTCATTTATTCAATCAGTTCTGTTTATCAGGAATGTCCGTTTCCTCCGATTTCTCATATTCATTCTTTCTATGCACATTTTTGTATACCGTCACCAGGCAATAAACAATTATAGGTACTATCACTGCCAGAAATACGCTTGCCATAAACAGGCCGGGATATTTATCGGAAAAGAATACTCCTATGATAAATGAAAAAACATATAATGACAGTATGGCAGCTATACCGATTATGGCGCCTATTCTTTTCGTTTTGGATTTGCTCATGATTCGTCCTTTCATATTTATAATTGAATATTATATTCCAATTATATCATTGGAATTTCACGAATACAATAAATCTAAATACTGTCATAAAACAAGTTTGGGGTATGCTGAAATTAATGGGCAGAACACAATCAAATGTAATACCTATGTCGTTTTGTGGATTACCACTCATACCAGCATATACAAATGAGATGCTATTGGGCTGTGAACCGCAAGCATCAATATTATGCATTAACGAATGGGATGACATAGGATATATAAGAAGATGTATAAACTATTTAGAGAGCTTTAATGAAAATAAAGTTATTGCTCTTGCTTACTACAAGAAAAAATTATATGAGTTATGGGATAGAAATAATATGTCCATATGTGAAAATACGCATAATAATATTACTGCAATTGAAAACGAAGTCGGAATACATATATATGATATGGATAAAGGATGATATTGAAAAATTATGTGATGAGATTATTGCGTATTTTTGAAAATGGGAATTAAGTCAATTTTACAGATAAAATGGAACAGATTTTTTACAAGAGGAGTAAGATAATTTTTAAAAATTTATATGAAATTAAAGATTATGATGCATTTTACCGGCAGATGACTTATTATAAACAGGCCAAGCAAGACATAAATGCGGCAGTGTAACAGTCAGGATAATAGCAAGAGCCTGGTACAAACATGCCAGGCTCTTGCCAAAAAGGGGAAGTTAATGCCAAATGTACTCCTTTCAACGCACAGTTCGTAAACAAAAGCTCCTTTTTACATCGGGATAAGTTTTTCACAATGCGTGTAACCCCCATGACACCACTGTCACGGGGGTTACACACTAAAAGGGGAGGATAAGTATTTAGCTTATCTTTGGTAATCATAATTGGAGGGGGAATCCAACTATGAAAGAGCATACGCATTCATCCCATACAGATTAAATCTATATTAGGATATCATTATTATGATACAGAATTACTTAATTTATACATTATAAAATGATTTTAGTAAAATAATATTATTAAATTTAATATCTCATCTTATATTATTCCGTTTATTGCCGCTTCATATATGCAATTCTTGCCATCAGCACGTTATTTATGTAAAATCATATGAAGGGGGATTATCGGCAGAAAGGACGAAACAGCCGCCGTTTTCAACGATATGATAAGGAATAAATATTGCAGTTGGAATTTTTCATGAAACTGTGTTATACTATCCGCGTATTTACAATATATTATTAATCATATTGCCACGGAAGGATGAAACATATGGGTTTGCTTCAGGAATGGAGAGATTTTGCCTATGCCCATGACATGAACAGCAGGCAGGGGCAGATGTTCTGGGCTAATTATTTCAATATCGAGAAGGAGATATATAAGAAGATCCTTGCAAATCCCGACAAGGTATGGGAAGATTCGGTGGAGAACCTGGCGAAGGAGTTTGATACTGAGCTTAAATATTTTGTGGGATTTTTGGATGGTATCAATGACAGCCTTGTAACTCCCAACCCCATTGAGGAGATGGACAAGGATACCAGGGTAAGCCTCGCGTATGACAAGGAAAAGCTTTACTACAACATGGTTGCGGCGAAGGCGGATTGGCTTTACAACCTCGAGGAATGGGATGCCCTGCTTACGCCGGAACGCAGGAAGGATCTATACAGGCAGCAGAAAAGCTCAAACACCATAGTAAAGGAAAAGAAAATAGGCAGGAACGACCCTTGTCCCTGCGGCAGCGGAAAGAAATACAAGAAATGCTGCGGGTTTAATGCTTAGTACCGAGTGGGTGTTATAATAACTCTCAGATACGGTGTATAAAAATGAGAAGACGAAAAGATAAAGATATGTATTTGGATTACGGCAAGCCATACCTGTACACCAGAAGAAGGCGCGACAGCAGGATTACAGGCGTTATTGCCGTGGTTATTTTGTCTGTTCTGATTGGAATTGGCACTTATTATGCCGTTCTGATTGGAAGCGGGATCAATAATCGTACGGATAAATTGCAGGATACTGCGGAGAACAACAATGAGGATAGCCAGGCTGAAATAACCCCGGCTGTTACTGTGGCTCCCGTAAATGAAAATGCCGCCGTGCCGGAGCCAGTCGAAGAAATTGATACCAGGGCGCCGGTAAAGGCAAAAGGACTGTATATTACATCCCGGGCAATAATGGACAAGCGGGATGAGATAATGGATATAATTGATTCGACAGTTATTAATTCCCTGGTTATCGACGTCAAGGATGACAACGGAAGAATAACATTCATGATGGACAGCCCCATGGCAAAAGAAATCGGGTCCGTAACCAATACCATATCTGATATTGATGAATTAATGAAGCTTCTTGAAGAGAAGAATATATATCCTATAGCAAGAATCGTGGCCTTCAAGGACCCGTACCTGGCTGAGAAAAGACATGACCTTGCCATAAAAAACAAGGACGGTTCGATATACAGGGACACCAACGGTGAATGCTGGGTAAATCCCTATGAGAAGGAAGTATGGGATTATTTGATTGAAGTTTCGACAAAGGCGGCGGAAGCGGGCTTTAAGGAAATCCAGTTCGACTATATCCGTTTTTCAACCGGAAAAGGCATGTCAAATGTGGATTTCGGTCCCCTGGCCAATGTAAAAACCAAGGAAGACATTATCATTGAATTTACCAAATACGCGTATGAGAATTTAAAACCGCTGGGAGTATTCGTTTCGGCAGACGTATACGGTACAATAATTAGCAGCAGCCTTGACGCAAGCCTTGTTGGCCAGAATTATGTTGAGATGGCGAGATATCTTGATTACATTTGCCCCATGATATACCCGTCCCATTTTGCGGACGGCAATTATGGCATAGCGCACCCGGATTTGGATCCCTTTAACCTCGTAAGAAGGGTATTAAAGGCTTCAAGGTCAAAGCTGGACCAAATACCCGAAGGGGAGCATAGGGCCATAGTAAGACCATGGCTTCAGGATTTTACCGCCACCTGGATAGACTATTACCAGGTATACGGGCCAAGACAGGTGCGGGATCAGATTACCGGTGTTTACATCGCCGGATACAGCGAATGGCTCTTATGGAACGCGTCCTGCAACTATACGGTGGAAGCCCTTCATATTGTGGAATAAATGCATAATTTGTACCTCCTTTTAATATATTCTAGTATAGGCTGACTCGGAGGTATCAAATGAACAGACCCTTCACCAATAACACCAGAATAATATACACGCTTGAGGCATTGGTATTTTCTTACATTATAACGGGATTGTTGCTGCTTCTGATTTCTTTCCTGATGCTGAAGATTGAAATGTCGGGCATGGTGGTCAGCGGACTGATTAATTTTACCTATATAGCTTCCGCATTTACGGGAGGCTTCTTTATCGGAAAAAAGGTTGAACAGAAAAAATTCATATGGGGCTTGCTTATCGGGATATTCTATTTCATCGTCCTGATGATTGTATCCCTGGCGATGAACCGTGTCGGGCCCCTGCCTCTTGGCAGCCTGTTTACCGTGTTTATTATAACCGGATTAAGCGGGATGCTGGGCGGTATGATAAGCTGATAAATATTATGTAAGGAGACACTTATGAAACGGGTTTTTATAACCGGAGCATTGGGACAATTGGGACGAGCATTGACGGGGCTTCTGAAGGAGAATCACGATTGCCTGCTTTATCTTACCGATTCGGTTCCGGATGAAAAAAATGTGGTTAAGAAGCTTGATATTACCGATGAAGCATCGGTAAAAGCCGAAATATCGGCCTTCCGACCGGACGTCATTGTCAACTGTGCGGCGATGACGGCCGTTGATTTATGTGAAACCGAACAGGAAAAGGCGTATAATATCAATGCCCTGGGCCCGAAGTATATCGCGGAAGCCGCGAATGAAATCAATGCTAAGCTCTTTCATATATCAACCGATTATGTTTATGACGGACAAGCAGATACCCCGTATGTCGAGGAATCACGGCCAAATCCTATCAGCGTGTACGGCAGGACCAAGCTTGCGGGGGATTATTATGTGATGGGCTGCTGTCCCGATGCGGTAATTCTTCATACATCGGGATTGTACGGTGAAGGGAAAAACTTCGTAAAAACAATGCTCCGGCTGGCTGACGAAGGCAAGAGCATCCGGGTCGTGGCGGACCAGTTTGTAACGCCCACCAGTGCGCTCGAACTGGCCAGGGTGATTGTTTTTTTGATGAATACGGACTGCAGGGGAAAATATCATGCGACCTGCGAAGGCAGTACCAGCTGGTACGGGTTTGCATGTAAAATTTTCGAGCTTACGGGCAGAGATGTAAGAATAGACGCCATCAGTACCCCGGAATACCCTGCGCCTGCAAAGCGCCCGCCGTATTCGGTTCTTGACAATAAAAAGCTTAGGGAACTGCACGGGTATTACATGAAGGACTGGGCGGATGCCCTGAAGGAATACCTGGACGGCATAGAAAGGTACCGTTGCCATGAGATATGAGGAAAATATTATAGAAGGAAGAAACGCTGTTCTTGAAGCCATTCGTGCGGGAAAAACCATAGACAAGCTGTTTGTATTAAGCGGCAGCCAGGATGGCCCGATAAAAACCATAACGGATAAGGCAAGGAAGATGAATGCGGTTATAACCTATGTGACCAGGGAGAGGCTTGACCAGATGTCCCAGACGGGAAAACACCAGGGAGTCATAGCCTATACCGCGGCATATGAGTATGCCGAGGTAGAAGATATTTTAGCGGAAGCACGAATCAGGAACGAAGATCCGTTTATCCTGCTGCTGGACGGAATCGAAGACCCTTACAATCTTGGAGCCATAATCCGTACGGCTCATCAGGCCGGTGCCCATGGAATTATAATACCGAAACACCGGGCGGCCGGGCTTACCGCCGCCGTGGCCAGGGCTTCGGCGGGAGCCATAAATTACCTGCCGGTTGCAAAGGTGACCAATCTGGCAAACACCATTGAAATGCTGAAGAAAGAGGGCATATGGTTCGTCAGTGCCGATATGGACGGACAGGTCATGTATGACCTTAACTTAACCGGACCTATTGGCCTGGTAATAGGCGGTGAAGGAGAGGGAGTCGGAAGGCTGGTAAAGGAAAAATGCGATTTTACAGCCAGGATACCCATGTACGGCAAGGTGGATTCCCTTAACGCATCCGTTGCGGCAGCGGTGCTTGCCTATGAAATCGTAAGGCAAAGGCTTAAAGCCTGAATTCTCTCTTGATGGAGGTGCTTGTATGAAAAAAGCTGATATGAATTACAGTTACATGTCAGACGAGGACATCGTTGCCATGATACAAGCCGGAGACCGTTCCGCCATGGATTATTTGTTTGAAAAATACAAACACCTTGTCAGAAACAAGGCTAAAGCCCTGTTTCTGATCGGCGGGGATAAGGATGACCTGATACAGGAAGGGATGATAGGTCTATATAAGGCGGTTCAGGATTACCAGAGGGACAAGCAGAGCTCGTTCTTTAATTTTGCCGATTTATGCATATCAAGGCAGATATACAGCGCAATTAAGGCTTCAAACAGGAAAAAGAACATGCCTCTGAATAATTATGTTTCAATATATGCGCCGCTGGACAGCGGCCAGGGAGAAGGCCAGGAAAAGGAAGCTTTGGTTGACATAATGTACCAGGAAGAAGGCCTCAACCCGGAGGAAATGGTTATTGACAAAGAGAATACCAGTATGATAGAATATGAACTTGTAAGACGCCTAAGCGACCTGGAAAAGAGGGTTCTTGACCTGTATATGCAGGATTTGAAGTATGTTCAGATAGCCAAGGTACTGGGCAAGGAACCCAAGACTATTGATAATGCTCTTACAAGAATCAAGAACAAGCTCAACCGGGTTCTGAAGGATATCGAAAAACAGAATATTTAGGCAGATGCTGTTGTAGCTCAGACGGTAGAGCACCTCATTGGTAATGAGGAGGTCAGCGGTTCAAGTCCGCCCAACAGCTTTTTACCGAATATCGAGGTGTGGCTCAGTTTGGCTAGAGCGCTACGTTAGGGACGTAGAGGCCGCAGGTTCAAATCCTGTCACCTCGATTTTTTTATAAAAAGATATTGACATGATATTTCTCTTAATGTATACTACATCCAACAAACATATCTGATTACTATGAATTGAACGAAAAGCCGCAGAGCTTTCGGAAAGGAGCCGATTGATGAAAACATCATCCTTCATCATGTGCAATATGATATGTGACATGTGCGGTATGTGTACCATGTGCAGCATGCCTTGTATCATATTGTGCCTTGATAGATGAATGTGGTGTTTTCGCAGCAGAACCAGCTCTTAAGTCCGGTGATAAATATCCATAGAAAACCAGCAGGAAGCTATCTTGGCTATCCTGCTTTTTTATGCATCAAGAGCTGCGTCAAAACCTGAGAGGGTTACGCGGCTTCGATTAATAGCGGAGGTGGGTCATGGCGGAACGTGAGCCGATAATCGAGCTGATAGGGCTCGGAAAAGTGTTTGAAAGCAAGAACAATTATGTAAAAGCCCTTGAGGATGTCAACCTTACCATATATGAAGGGGAGATATTCGGGATTATCGGACTGAGCGGTGCGGGGAAAAGCACCCTGGTTCGATGTATAAACTACCTGGAAAGGCCGACAAGCGGAAAGGTCATATTTAACAAGATAGATCTGTCGGAGCTTCCGGAACGGGAGCTGCTGAAAATCAGGCGATCCATGGGTATGATATTCCAGCAGTTCAATCTGCTTATGCAGCGCAACGTGCTTCAAAATGTCTGTTTTCCTCTTGAAATAGCCGGGGTGGCTCAAAAGGAGGCGCAGAAAAGGGCTTACGAGCTTCTTAAAATGGTGGGACTGTCCGATAAGGCAAAGGCTTATCCGGCACAGCTTTCGGGAGGTCAAAAACAGAGGGTTGCCATAGCCAGGGCCCTGGCCACCAACCCGAAGGTGCTTTTGTGTGATGAAGCAACCAGCGCTCTTGACCCCACGACGACCAGATCGATATTGGAGTTGTTAAGGGAGATAAACAGGAACCTGGGAATCACGATAATCGTAATTACCCATGAGATGAGCGTAATTGAAGAAATATGCAGCAGGGTCGCAATCATTGATGAAAGCAGGATTGCGGAAGTGGGCGATGTGGAAGAGGTATTCATGAGGCCCAAGTCAAAGATTGCGAGGAAGCTGATATTCTCGGGAGTAAACCATATAGAGCATTTCGAGGGTGAAGACAAATGCCGCATAATCTTTGACGGACGCACCTCGTTCGAGCCTGTAATTGCCAACATGGTCCTTGAATGCAGGACTCCGGTAAATATCATGTTTGCGGATACCAAGGACATCGACGGCAAGGCGTTCGGCCAGATGGTAATACAGCTTCCCGAGGATGAATCAAGCAAGAAGAGGATATTTGCATACCTGGAGACTCATAAAATTCCCTATGAGGAGGTGATATAACATGCCGGCCATAATAGCGAAAGGAATTCTTGAAACATTTTATGTCGTGCTGGTGTCTTCCTTTATGGGTTACGCGATGGGGCTTCCTCTTGGAATACTGCTTGTGGTGACGGACAAGGAGGGCATTGCGCCGAAGGTATCGCTGAACAGGGGAATAGGAGTGGTTGTAAACATTTTGCGCTCAATTCCGTTTGTAATACTGATGGTAGCGCTTATGCCGTTTACAAGGTTCGTGGTGGGAACCACGCTTGGACCGAACGCATTGATCGTTCCATTGGTTATCGGATCCGCTCCTTATATAGCAAGGCTGGTGGAATCCTCGCTTAAGGAAGTGGATCACGGTGTAATCGAGGCGGCCAGGTCCATGGGTGCTACACCTGCGCAGATAGTCTTTAAGGTGCTTCTGCCGGAAGCAAGGCCTTCCCTCATTATGGGGGCCGCCATAGCCGTAATAACCATACTTGGCTATTCGGCAATGGGTGGATTTGTCGGGGCCGGAGGACTTGGAACCATTGCCATTAATTACGGGTATTACAGGTACCAGGTAAATATCATGCTGGTTACCGTAGTCATACTTATTATCATTGTTCAGGGCTTCCAGGAGATTGGAAACCGGCTGTCAAAACGGGCCGACAAGAGGCTTTAAAAACCGGCATGCGTAAGGCGTGCTTTAAATAGATTAAACATAAAATAGGAGGGATTTTATGAAAAAAATTGTTTTAGGTTTTATCTTGTTATCGTTATTTGCGGCTGTGCTCGGCGGATGCTCGGGCAGCAAGAAGGATGGGGAGAAACAGGAGAAAAAGAAAATCGTGGTTGGGGCAAGTGTTACGCCTCATGCCGAGATTCTTGAACAGGCCAAGGAAATCCTGGCCGATAAGGGCTATGAACTGGAAATTGTGGTATATAACGACTATGTTCAGCCAAATGTCGCTCTTGACGCGGGAGACCTTGACGCAAACTACTTCCAGCACAAGCCTTATCTTGACCAGTTTAATAAAGACAGAGGCATGGACCTGGTATCGGTGGCAATAATCCATTATGAGCCTTTCGGAATCTATCCCGGAAAGACGAAGAGCCTTGACGATCTAAAGGACGGGGCCGAGATTGCCATCCCGAATGACGGTTCCAACGAGGCAAGAGCGCTGCTCTTATTGCAGGCGCAGGGCCTTATAAAGCTGGCCGACGGAGTGGGCATGGAAGCAACGGTAGTTGATATCGTCGAAAATCCTAAGAACCTTGTAATACATGAAATTGAAGCCGCACAGCTTGCCCGCTCGCTCCGGGACGTGGATCTCGCGGTAATCAACGGCAACTACGCAATCGAGGCAGGCCTTAATGTATCGAAGGATGCCATTGCCGTAGAGGATAAGGATTCTGAAGCGGCCAACATCTACGGAAATATTATCGCCGTGAGAAAAGGGGACGAGAACAGGGAGGACATCAAGGCCCTGGTTGAGGCCCTTCAAAGCGACAAGATCAGGGATTTCATCGAATCCACCTATGAAGGTGCTGTTGTTCCCAAGTTTTAATCCTTAGGCGGGGAGTATACATATTCACAAAAATATTAGTTTCTATTGGACCGACACAGTAAAATTTCACGCTGTGTCGGTTTATGTTTATTTACATATTATATATATTGCACAAAAAAGTATTATATGTTACTATAAACTTGTAAAAAGTAGATTATTTACAGATGTGGGGAAGGTATAAATGAAAGCACTTTTTAAACTCAAGCGAATATATCTTCTGCTGTTATCTCCTCTGTCTTTATTACTTATATTGTTGGCAAGAAAGAGCAGCTTTTTTGCGGAATATATAAATGCACGGGGAGTTTATAAATGGCTGTCTCAATTCGTTTCGCTTATTACAGGTTTTATACCGGTGTCGCTGGCTGAAATCCTGATTTTTATCCTGCCCGTTGTACTGGCGGTATTAATTATAAGATTCGCAGTCAGGCTGGTTAAGGATAAGGAAAACAGAAGAATAAACGCCGCAAAGGGTGTTCTGAATGTCCTTTGCGCAGCAAGCATTATGCTGTTTTCATTCACAATAATGGGAGGCATGAACTACTACAGGTACAATTTTACCTATTACTCGAAGTTGACAATAGAAGAATATACTGAAGAAGACCTGTATAACCTTATGGTCCATCTGGCCAAAAGGGCCAATGAGATCAGAAGCAGAATTCCCCGGGTAGATGAGAATGGTGTTTTTAAATTGTCCCTAAGCAAATATGAGCTGGCACAGGAAGCAAAGAAAGCCATGAAAAACCTGGCGGCTGAGTACCCGGTTCTTGGCGGTGAGTATGGCCTTGCAAAGCCGGTTTTGCTGTCACCGTTGATGTCATATACTGAGATAACGGGAATATTCGTGCCCTTTACCATGGAAGCCAATGTGAACGTGGACATTTCCGACTACGCGATACCCTATACCATGCTTCATGAAATGGCGCACCAAAGGGGGTTTATGCGGGAGGATGAAGCAAACTTCATAGCTTACCTGGCGGGTATGAGCTCGGACAACGTGGAGCTTCAGTACAGCAGCACCATGATGGCCCTGATATCGACAGGCAATGAGCTGTACAGGAGCAACAGGCAGCTGTATTTTGAGGCAAGAAGCATATACTCGGACGATGTGGTAAGGGATATCCGGGCGGACGCGGAGTATTGGTCAAAATATGAGGATACCGTGGTAAGCACTGTATCCAATAGGCTTAATGACACATACCTTAAGGCAAACGCTCAATCGGACGGCATTAAAAGCTATGATCGAATGGTGGAATTGTTGGTGGCAAAATACAAGGCCGAGCAGGATTAAAGCAGGATATGCAAGGGTTGAAATCATTCCTTCCCGAAAGATTGCGGAAAGCAATCTGTTAGGGAAGGTTTTTTATTTTTGGCGTTCCCGGGTCACATATGAAATACAGGGTTGATTTTTTAAGGGATTGTGATATAATTATTAAGTAATTATTAACAAAATATTATGTATATTCTATATTTGTAATAATTTTGTATTAAAGGAGACTATTATGAGCCGGATATTGAAACTAAAGCTTTTACTTGCATTGCTTGCGGTATTTTTCATTCTGCCGGGGAGAAATATAATCGCGCATGCATCCGAGCTTGAAGTTCCCGTGGCCGACAGCGCAGGCGGGGAAGAAACGGCCGATGAAGAAGACCTTCTTGGCACCGACGGATTGTTTGATCCCGAGCTGTATGAAATATATGTGGACGAGCAGGGACAGGTTTATTATATTGAGAAGGAACCTGCAGCGCCGGAAATCGGTGACGCAACCGGGAATATTCCCGATAGCGCAGAAAATGACGAACCTGCTGAAGAAGCACAGGAGGTAGACAAGAAAGAAGCTGACAAGCCTTCCTACACGGAAGATGACTTAAGGCTTCTTGCATGCCTTGTATATGCCGAAGCCGGGAACCAGCCGTATGAAGGAATGCTTGCCGTTGCGAATGTCGTTTTAAACAGGGTAAAGAGCAGTGTTTACAGCCATGTCAATACAATTGAGGAAGTTATATATGACAGGAAATGGGCCGTACAGTTTTCGGTAACAATAAAAAACAGTAAGACGGGAAAGAGCATGCTGGACAAGGCATTGGAAGCATATGATACTGGCGTTTTTACGGGAAAAAATCCCGAGGCCGAGAAAAAGGCCATGAAGAGGGCAATAAAGGCCGTTAAGGCGGCTCTCAATGGAGAGAACAACATCGGAAATTTCCTGTGCTTCAGGCTGAACAACAGCAGTGCCAAGAAAATAAAGCAAAAATACAGCGACTATAAAATAATAGGAGACCATATTTTCTATCGCACGAAATAAAAACCTACATATATATAATAATATGGGTTTTGCAGTGTAAGCCGTACTGTTCCGAATGTTAAGGCTATAGTACGGCTTTGTATTTTTTTCTTTAATCTTGCACGATAATGTGCTATCATAGTATATGAATTCACATACCATCTAAAATATCAATAACAACTACTATACAAAGGAACTTGAAGTGGAGGTATATCATGGATAATTTATTCTCCGGCCTGGAGGAGCTGGGACTGAGCAACCTTTCCAACATTAATGTTTATGATGACAAGGATAAGAAAGATGCTAAGGAAAGCCAGGAAAAACCGCAGGTCACCGTCTCCGAAGAAGAATTTATTTTTGATAAGACTTACATATGTCCGGTATGCGATTCGGAGTTCAAATCAAAGAGTGTCAAGACGGGCAAGATAAAGCTCCTCAGCCTGGATTCCGATCTTAGGCCCAGGTACCAGTATGTGGATCCGCTTAAATATGATGCGGTTCTTTGTCCAAAATGCGGTTATGCGTCACTGACCAGGTTTTTCAAAAACATTACGCCTACGCAGGCAGATTGGATTAAGAAGAATATATCGGCGACATTTAAACCTCTGCCGGAGAAAGGTCATGTATACAGCTACGATGATGCGATTGTAAGGCACAAGATGGCATTGGTAAACTCCATCGTAAAAAAGGCAAAGACCTCTGAAAGAGCTTATATATGCCTGAAAACGGCATGGATTATCAGGGGAAAGGCGGAAACGCTGCCAAGTGATACTCCTAATTACAGGGAGGTCATGGAGCAGCTTGCCCAAGAGGAGAAAAAATTTATCGCTAATGCCTATGAAGGTTTTTCCGAGGCCTATATGAATGAAGCATTCCCCATGTGCGGAATGGATGAGCATACAATAGCTCTGCTTATAGCCGAGCTGGCAAGAAAAACAGGAAAGCTGGACGAAGCCTCCAGGTGGATATCCAGGATACTTATATCAAAGGAAGCCAGTGAACGAATCAAGGATAAGGCAAGAGAAATAAAAGAAATGATAAAAGAGGGAAGAAATTGAGGGAAAAGCTGCATACCATACCTGTAAACGAAGCATTCGGCCATGACTGCGAATGTCCGGTTTGCTATATGAGAAAGGAACTGGAGACCAAGGCGATAGATTTCACCATGGGGCCCAGCTACATGGAGGATGACGTCCGGGGGGAGACATCAAAACTGGGCTTTTGTGAAAAGCATGTGGAGCTTTTGTATAAGCATCAGAACCGTTTGGGACTTGCGCTTATATTAAAGAGTCACATGGATAAAACAATAAAGGATATTGAGAAGCTAGCTGCCGGCGGCATAAGCCTGCAGCCGTCTTCTCTGTTTAAAAAGAAAAAAAATGTATCAGGTATCGTTTCATATATTGACGAACTGGAAAAATCATGTTATATATGTGAAATGATTGATAGAACTTTTGAGCGGTATATAGATACGATATTCTACCTGTACCGCCATGAAGACGAATTCAGGAAGAAATTTAAGGCAAGCAAGGGCTTTTGCACCAGGCACTACGGCTTGCTGTATAAGCAGGCTCCGGAACACCTAAGCGGCGGACAGCTTACGGATTTTATAAATGAATTGAATTCCCTGTATCTGGATAACATAAAGAGGGTAAGGGACGATTTGGATTGGTTCATTAATAAGTTCGACTACCGGTATGCCAATGAACCGTGGAAGAACTCCAGGGATGCGCTGCCGCGCGTCATCAATAAGACCAACAGTATATATGAGGCAAAATAAATAATCAAAAGTGTTACCTTAAGGTAATAACCTTTTGTGTTTGCCTTGAGGTAATTATTTTTATTGTATGAATGAGACAACATAGGATTTATTAAAAAAAATGAGATAAATGAAGAAAACAAGAGATTTTAGAATAATTTATCGGAATTGACGCTAATTCGAATTGGATTAAGAGTTGCATAATTAATACAAATTTACTAATATATTTATTGAATTTAGCACTCAACCGGTATGAGTGCTAATAATTATCAAAATTTGGATTATAAGGAGGAATATTCATGAAGCTAGTACCATTAGGAGACAAGGTAGTATTAAGACAGCTCCAGGCAGAAGAGACAACGAAATCCGGAATAGTACTGCCCGGTCAAGCAAAGGAAAAGCCGCAACAGGCGGAGGTCATAGCGGTGGGCCCCGGTGGCATGGTTGACGGGAAAGAAATTGTTATGCAAGTTAAAGTTGGGGATAGAGTTATCTATTCAAAATATGCCGGAACGGAAGTAAAGATTGAAGAAGAAGAATATATTATTGTAAAGCAAAGTGATATTGTAGCAATAATAGAAGACTAATTAAGGAGGATAGACGATATGGCAAAAGAAATCATTTATGGTGTGGAAGCCCGCAAAGCCCTTGAAAAAGGTGTTAATAAACTGGCTGATACCGTAAGAGTTACATTAGGTCCGAAGGGCAGAAACGTTGTTCTTGATAAGTCATTTGGAACACCGTTAATCACCAACGACGGTGTAACAATAGCTAAGGAAATAGAAATTGAGGACCCGTTTGAGAATATGGGTGCCCAGATATTGAAGGAAGTTGCTACAAAGACCAACGACGTTGCCGGTGACGGTACCACAACGGCTACAGTTCTTGCCCAGGCTATGATCAGCGAGGGTATGAAGAACCTGGCAGCAGGCGCTAATCCTATTATTCTCAGAAGAGGCATGAAGAAGGCAACCGATGTGGCAGTTGACGCCATTGTCAAGATGAGCTCCAAGCTGACAGGCAAGGACCAGATTGCAAGGGTGGCCGCAATATCTGCCGGAGATGACACCGTTGGCCAGTTGGTGGCAGACGCCATGGAAAAGGTAAGCAACGACGGAGTTATTACCGTTGAAGAATCCAAGACCATGAAGACCGAGCTTGAGCTTGTTGAAGGTATGCAGTTTGACCGCGGATATATTTCTGCTTACATGTGCACCGACATGGATAAGATGGAAGCTGTAATCGAAGATCCTTATATCCTGATTACCGATAAGAAGATCTCCAACATCCAGGAGATACTGCCGCTTCTTGAAAAGATTGTTCAAGCCGGCGCCAAGCTGTTAATCATTGCCGAGGATGTTGAGGGTGAAGCCCTTACAACCATCGTTCTGAATAAATTAAGAGGCACATTCCTGTGCGTGGCGGTCAAAGCACCCGGATACGGCGACAGAAGGAAAGCAATGCTGCAGGATATCGCAATACTTACAGGCGGTACAGTAATTACCGACGAACTGGGCCTTGATCTGAAGGAGACCACTCTGGATCAGCTCGGAAGAGCAAAACTGGTTAAGGTTCAGAAAGAAAATACTATCATCGTTGACGGCGAAGGCAGGAAGGAAGACATCGAGGCAAGAATCAACCAGATTAAGACCCAGATTGAAGAGACAACATCTGAATTCGACAAGGAGAAATTACAGGAGAGACTTGCCAAGCTTGCCGGCGGCGTAGCCGTTATCAAGGTTGGTGCCGCAACCGAAACAGAAATGAAGGAAAGCAAGCTTCGCCTGGAGGACGCTTTGGCAGCTACAAGGGCAGCCGTTGAGGAAGGTATCGTAGCAGGCGGCGGCTCCGTATTCATCCATGCAGCCAAGGAAGTTGCCAAACTGGCTGAGACACTGGAAGGCGACGAGAAGACCGGCGCGAACATCATCCTTAAGGCTCTCGAATATCCTCTGTACTGCATCGTTGAGAACGCAGGCCTTGAAGGCTCCGTAGTCGTAGCCAAGGTAAGGGAAAGCAAACCTGGCATCGGATTTGACGTTCTGTCCGAGCAGTATGTGGATATGGTTGAAGCAGGCATTCTTGATCCTGCCAAGGTTGCAAGGAGCGCTCTGCAGAACGCAACAAGCGTAGCATCCACATTGCTGACAACCGAGGCTGTTGTGGCAAATATTAAGTCCAATGAGAACAACATGCCCGGTGGCGGCGGCGGAATGGGAATGATGTAATAAGGTGCGGTTATAAAACAGGCTCTTAATAGGTGCCTGTATTACCTCACACACCCGTGGAAGTACACCCCCCCTCGTTTGTAAGTCCCAAAACGTACATTAAAATGTCCGTTTGTGACTTAACAAACGAGGGGTTTGTTCTTCCAAGGGTGCATTATGGTAATACAGGTACTAAGAGCCTGTCTTATAACCGCTTTTACTGCTGAACTATGTTTTTTGTTTCTTCTATTGCATACAATGGCAGATTTATAAGCCAATCCTCTTTTTTGTAGTCAGACATGGACGTGCGGATTGATATTTCGGGATTGAATTTTTCTTTATATACTTTCAAGCTTTTGGCTTTTAGATTAACCTCTGCTTTAACCTCAATAGGGATTATCTGTTTTCCGGTGTCAATTATAAAATCAATTTCACAAGTGTTGCGTTCATTGGTGTAGTAATAGATTCCTAAATCGTCTAATGTTTTAAGCTGCTGGCAGACATATTGCTCTGTCAAAGCTCCTTTGAAATGGGTAAACAAATTATTCCCGTCAAGAAGGGTTCGCTGATGCAGGCCGGTCATGCATCCAAGAAGCCCTACATCGACAATAAACAGCTTGAATGCTTTTAAATCTTCATATGCTTTGAGTGGGAAGCCGGCCGCATTCACACGACTGACCTTGTGGACAAGACCACAGTCGGTAAGCCACATTATCGCTGTCTCATATTCCTTTGCCCGTCCGCCTTCGCGTATCACACTATAAATGAATTTCTTGTTTTCTTTGGCAAGCTGGGAGGGAATGCTGTTCCAAACCATGCGAATTTTGGGAACAATCTCATTTGGCGCGTGTTTGGAAAAATCCTGTTCATATGCGGTCAAGATACGCTTTTGAATATTACGTACTTCATTGTAGTCCCTGTCATCCGCAAAGCTTTGAACAGCCTCCGGCATTCCGCCGACAAAGTAATAGTTTTTTAACGCATCTATATAGGTTTGCTTGAAAGCTGTTATCATTTGGAAATCCTGTTTTTCAAGCAGCTTCGCAAAACGTTCATTCTCTGTAGCCATCAGGAACTCTTTAAAGGACAATGGATAAAGTTTCAAAAAATCCACTTTGCCGACCGGAAAAGAAGTTCCTTGATGTAAAGCAATGCCCAGAAGTGAACCGGCACAGATAATATGATATTGGGGCGCGTTCTCGTAGAAATATTTCAAGGAGGATAGTGCTTTCGGAACCTCCTGCACCTCATCAAATATCAGAAGAGTATTGTCCGGATTGATTTTTCGGCCGGAATATAACTCCAGCCCTGCAATTAAACGGTCTGTATTAAGGTCGGATGAAAATAAATCAGCCATTATGGAATTCGAATCAAAGTTGATATATACAGTATCCGCATAAGCTTTAGAGCCAAATTCTTTCATAAGCCAGGTTTTACCGACCTGCCTGGCGCCTTCAATAATCAATGGTTTACGGTTTTTGCTTTCTTTCCATTTATAAAGCTTTTCTATCGCGGTTCGGTACATATTTGCACCTCCATATTATTATACATCTATAGTATAACACATTTATTACAAAAAATACAACGAAAAAATGTTTTAGCATACATATTATACATGAAATAAATGTATTAAAACACACTTTTTACAACGTAAAAATGTAATTATAGTACATTTTTTACGACCAATAAATGTACCTGAAATATTTTCTCCGTCTAAAGATGTATTGCATATGCACATTTTTATGAGGTAAGATGTTTTCGTAATTGAAAATGAGGCTTGGCATCCGGTTTTCTTTATGCGTCAGCCTCTTTTTTTTCTTATATTATTGTCATATGGTGTTGACAAACGGGTGAAAGTTGCTTAATATAAAGCAGTAACTAAATATAAGTTATAATATAGCTTGCTAGGGGAGCACTATGCTGAGAAGTACATGGAACCAATTGCCGGTTTTGCAGCGGTTCTATATACTGACCCTCATAACTTGATCCGGGTAATGCCGGCGAAAGGAAGCAATTAAGTGTCCCCTCCTAAGCAAAATTAAGGAGGTCTTTTTTATGTTAAAAAAGGTGTTTGATTTTTTCATTGAGACAAATGCGGAGGATGGAAGCTTCTATCCTACCACGGCGGGGAATATTGCCCTGCTTGTAATTATTGCTCTTCTCTTTGTTGTGATTCTTTCCTTAAGCGGAGACAAGAAGAAGCTAAGGGCAAAGCACCTGGCTTTCTCGGCTGTTGCCATGACCCTTGCGGTTCTTACGTCCATTTTTACCGTGTATGAGTTTCCATTTGGCGGATCAATAACTCTGTTCAGAATGTTCTTCATATGCTTCATAGGATACCTGTACGGCACGAAGGTCGGCGTGATTACCGGCGCGGCTTACGGAATACTGGATTTCATATTAAAACCATACGCCATTACCCTGATTCAGCCGCTTCTTGATTACCCGGTTGCTTTCGGAGCGCTGGGATTATCGGGAGTGTTTTCGAAATCCAGGTACGGAATTATTAAGGGTTATATTCTGGGTGTTGCGGGAAGATATATCTGCCATGTTATAACAGGTGTTATTTTCTTTGCCGAATATGCGGGAGGAAAGAATGTAATCCTGTATTCATTATCATACAATGCGTCCTATATTGTGCCAGAAGCGGTGCTTACGGTGTTGATACTTCTTATTCCGGCCGTAAGGCAGGGGCTTGATACTGTAAAGAAAATGGCGCTCCAGGATTGATTTTAGGATTGATTATTCGGCCATTCTGGTTACGGCTACATAGATGCCCGATATCCTGTACCAGGTCGGGAAGTCCACGATTCCATTTGGGGGCAGGTTGAATATGCTCTGGAAGACCCTAACGGCTTCCTTGGTCTGCTCGTTATATTGACCCGTAACGGCGACCTTGGGAATGAGGGTATAAACATTGGATATGGCATTAAGCTGTTCCTGAATCATTCTTACATTGCCGTTGCTAGCTCCAATATCCAGGTTGTGGCCCGGCCAGGATGCCGGGACACCGGAGACCTGGGGAGCGGTGTTAATAAATATTGAATTGCCGTAAAAATGCCTTAGTATACTGATGGCGTCATATCCCTGATCTCCAAGGTTCTTGGAGCCCCATTGTGACATCCAGTTGGGGCACTGTACCCTATTGCCGTCGCAATACTGGGTAAGGATGGGCTGTTTTACACCCGGCCTGGACAGGTAATTTACGAATAATGAATCTACGGCAAGGCTTATATTGTCATATATATTCCTTCCCGCCATCCATTTGTGGTCGAATGCCGTCGAGGAAGTAACGGTAAAATTAAAGCCCTGGTTACGGTACCACTCCGTAAACACCCTGTTTAAGGTAAATGACAGTATGGCAAGGATATTTGCCTGGATGGTGGACTCCGGCCAGGTTGCGTATATTTCGCTTGATGCTACATTCTTTATATAATCCCTGAACCTGACATAATAATTGGGAGCGGAGGAATCGGTTGGCGGTCCGTCGTGGACGACAACAAACTCGGGTATGACGACCTGTCGCAGGACAATCTCACCGGTTTCCGCGGCGGGATTAATTTCAGGTTCCGCAATTTTGGGAGGATAATCGCCCCATAGGGTGTGCGGCGGGATGACATATAAAGGGCCCGGCTCATCCGCAGTCACGGCTTTGTCCATGGTTGCATCCTGGGTGGAGAATATATCGGCAAATATTTGAATATTCGATATTGTAACCGGGGTATAGTCCGGCTGTATGGCCTGGATGTTGTATTCCGAATAAGGCTGTACATCGGAGGGTTCAAGGGAGTAATCAACCGGCGGAGCGGGAAGCTCTATCTCAGGCGTAAGGCCGGATACATCGGTTGTCAGCTCTTCGATAACCACGGATGGGTTTGCCGGTGAAGATATTCTTACGGTTGCGCCTTCTACAGGAGCCAGGTTAGGAGTCACGCAATGCACCTGAAGCCTGCCGAAGGACTGGGTTCCGACCTCGGCGGGATAAATTCTGACATTGCCCAATTTATTTTTGCTCATGAATAACCTCTGTGTTTTCACTAAATCATTTAGTATAAAATATGATTTATATATCAAATTGTGAGCAAAAAACCGGTGGGTTCATAATACCAAAACAACTTATAAACGGAAGCATGATTCTGTCCTGTATAAATATAAACAGAAATATAATAATTGGGACCGCATCATAAATGATGAGGTCCCAATCTCACAATCATATTTTTCTTGTTTCTATTGGATTACTACTGTGCAGAGGCTCCGGTTGCAATCTGTAACCTTTCCTCATATTTTTGCCTTAACTCGGCCATATCGAATATGGTATTCAGATATTTGTCAAGCTTTTCTACAAGCGAAGGCTCCGTCTGTTCTGCTGCCTGCTCCGGTGCTGCGTCGGCGGTATCAGAATCTGTTGCCGGTTCAGCATTGCTTGGAGTTGCTGCGGCAGTTTCGGTACCTGTTGCGCTTCCTGTGGCAGTATCTGCTACGGCAGTGCCCTGGGTTTCTTGAACACCTGTTGAACCGTCCGTGGTACCGGTATAATCAACCGGTGCTTCCAACGAATTAAAGAATTTAAATAAAGCATTCGACAGTTCAATCTCGGGTATTAATCCAAGCTCGGGATGATCCTCAAAATATTTATTTAAGGGCTCCACATCCTCCGGCTTGGTTACAATGACACTGCAGGAAGAGAACTTCCTTGTGCCGTCCTGGTTGGTTGCGTCAATTTCGGCAAATACATAGGTCATGCCAACCTTTTTGGCTGTAACGCGGCCTCCCGTACTGACTGTGGCAATAGCGGGATTCTTGCTTGAGAATTTAACAGCTTCAACCGTATTCACCGGCTTGATTAATGCTTCCAAAAGGAAGTTTTGATCTATTCCGATAATAATTCTGGAATGAATCAGTTTAACACTGAAGGCGGGCGGACCGACGGTAACATCACAGGTGAGGGTGGTGGAATTGAATCCACGCTTGATTGTAACGGTAATGGTGGTTGTACCTACCTTGTTGCCTGTAATGACTCCGGTCTCACTGACGGAAGCAATCTCGGGATTGGCGGACTTGAAGCTGACCTTGGCGTCCTTGTCAAGATTGTATACCCTGAGGGTAAAAGACTTTCCTGTTGCAAGGGTGACCGACTTGAGGTTAAGCCTTACTTCGCCGATCTTATCGACTTCCGATGCCTGTGCTATATTAACTGAAACCGGCATAATATGCGGGTTAAAAGCTAAAAAAAGAAGTAAGCCAAGGGAAATAATGCCTTTTAGTATTATTTTCTTTTTCATGGCACTTCCTCCAGGTTATGTAAATACGAAGTCACATCCTATTTATTGTATACATACAGTAACATGTGATTTTGTCAGAAAGGTGTCATATTCATATTAATTTTTTAATAATTTGTTACATTATTATTGATTATTGATTGACAAATAAAAGCGGGTTGTAGAAAGCCATGGTGGAATAATGTGTAAGGATATTAAAGTTTTACTACTTGTTTTCCATATTATATTTAATATATAATAATACTGATAATATACTGCGTGAAATTACTGCATGAAAGTCGATCCGCAGTTCATATTCCGGGTACTGAAAGGCGCTGTTGCCAAGACGGTTGTTAAGCAAATATTACATAAATGAACTAATGATAGAGTTAATGATAAGTACCGGTAAAGGAGGAATCTGTGTGCAGCATATCCTGATTGCAGACGATAATCGCGATATTACTGATATTTTGTCGACATATTCCAGGATGGAGGGTTTTGAACCGATTGTTGCGGCTGACGGTGAAGAAGCCATCCGGCTGTTTGAAAAGTATAATCCCGAAGTAGTGTTGCTGGATGTCATGATGCCCAAGGAAGACGGATATGAGGTTTGCAGGAAAATCCGCAGCAAGTCGAATGTCCCCGTAATCCTCATTACCGCAAGAGGAGAAGACTTCGACAAGATAATGGGCCTTGACATCGGGGCGGATGATTACATAGTAAAGCCGTTCAGTCCGAGAGAGGTAATGGCAAGAGTGAGAGCCGTGCTTCGCAGGATGGCGAAGTCAGGCAAGGACAACTCCTCGGAAAATGTGATAAAAATAAGCAATTTGGAAATAAACCTGGACGAATATTCATTACATATTGGCGGAAAGAAAATAAATTTGACCAAAAAAGAAATCGAGACCATGTGGACCCTGGCATCAAATCCGAACAAGGTATTTACACGGGATAATTTACTGGACAGCCTTTGGGGATTTGATTACTACGGTGACAGCAGGACGGTGGATTCGCACATTAAGAGGCTTCGTGCCAAGATTGACGCCGTGGAGCATCCGGAATGGACAATAAAAACAATATGGGGTGTCGGGTATAAATTTGAGCTTTTAAATGATTAATCCGGCATTGTAATTGCAGAGGAGCTTATCGGCCATGGCAAAAGAGAACAAGATTCGTGTTTATAACCGGTTGTTTTTCAAACTGTACATAAATTATGCGGCGATGCTGCTTTTGACAGCAGTCCTGATATGCCTGATATTCATTCAGCTTTACAGGGACACCACCATGAATAACGAGCGCGAAAAGCTGATGGAACAGGCTGTGAACAGTTCTGAAATAATGACGTCAAAGTTCATAAACACGCAGAATTACACGGGCTTTCTGGAAGAGTTAAACACCCAGCAAAAGACCATGGGTTCCGATATCTGGACCATATCGAATCCGTTTGCAAGCATGCCGATGGATGAAAGGATGGAAACCAACTCTTACGAGGAAATAGCCGTTGGCTACAAGGAATACCTGGACCTGGTGGAAGGTGCTTTCCAGAATAAAAGAGGCTTTTCAATAGCTGATGACGAGATATACCAGACACAGACCATAACGGTTGCCGTCCCCATATACGGGGTAAACCGGGAGGTTGCGGGCGCGCTGCTGTTAAAGGCCCCCGTGAAAGGGCTTGAAGATATCATTGACGACAGCCTTTCGCTGATTGTAATAAGCAGCGTTGTGGCTTTGGCTATTTCATTTATCATAATAATAATATTTGCTACGGAACTGTCCCTGCCTATAGCCAGAATGCGTTCAACTGCACTGTCCCTTGCGGCGGGGGATTATCATTCCAAGACCGGGATTAAGCGAAACGACGAGCTTGGCGACTTGGCCAAGACGGTGGACATCCTGTCCGAAAAGCTCTTGGAAAATGAAATTCAAAGAAAAAACCTGGAGCAGATGAGACTGGATTTCTTTGCAAATGTATCCCATGAGCTCAGGACGCCGATTACGGTGCTTAGGGCTTATACGGAAACGTTAATAGACGGTGTGGTAAAAGATGAAGAGAAGGTCAGCCAGTATTATGAAAGAATGCTGGCCGAATGCAAGAGCATGGAGCGCCTGGTCGGAGACCTGATGCTTCTGTCAAAGATGCAGAATCCGGACTTTGCCATAGACATGGAGCCTGTCAACCTGGTACAGGTATTCGACGACATCATAAGAAGCGCGGGAGCAATTGCCGAGAAAAAGAATATTATAATAGAAACGGAAAAGGATCAGCCCGTTATAATGATGCTGGGCGATTATGACAGGTTGAGGCAGATGTTCATGATTATCCTGGACAATGCCATTAAATTCTCCGATGAAAACAAGAAAGTTTACATAAAAATATCAAAATCGGACAAAATAAGAGTATCAATAAAAGATGAAGGCATAGGAATGGACGCAGACGAGCTGGATAATATTTTTGAGAAATTTTATAAGTCCAATCTGAGCCAGAATGCGTCCGGCACAGGCCTCGGACTGTCGATAGCAAAGCAGATAGCCATCAGGCATAACGGACAGATTGAGGTTGAATCCAAGAAGGGTGTTGGAAGCACATTTACATTTATATTCTCTCCTTATGAAATGGAGGAGTCAAACCTGTAAATACCAATAAAAAAATAAGCAAAACCATTGAAAATAAAGAAAAAATCTATTATAATATAATTACAAGATTTCCTGGGATGTTCGACAATCCTGCAGTTTTGAACCTACATGATGTGATAAGGGAAACCTACATTTGTAAGTGGATGTCAGGCCGCCTCGGTCAGCGGAAGGCAGAAGCTTACATGCGGTTACCCACCTAGCTAGGGCTAGGCGTCAAAATGCAGGAGACGGCATTTCGGGGATACACTAAAGAGGAAAGCGGCGTAAGCCGCTTTTTTTATGCACTTTTTTACGCACTTATCATACCCGTATCCGGAGGGAAGGGGTTGACACATCGGGGTAACATAAATATTTTATAAAGTATATCAGAAAACGATTAAGTTTAGCTGTAAAATTATATTCAAAGATTACAATAAATGGAACAATTTAATATTATGTCAAGTAGACTATGAGTGAATGTAAACAATAAAAATAGGGGCAAAATTATAAAAAATAGGATTTAAC
>ENA-UPAD01000956-UPAD01000956.1-bioreactor-metagenome-genome-assembly--contig:-NODE-956-length-35243-cov-6.467517_pt1 | contig 35243 bp, 25 predicted proteins | sample MGYA00238179_ERZ772710 | MGnify/ENA primary metagenome ERZ772710 (study PRJEB29004, sample SAMN07631245) | bioreactor metagenome | isolation source: Switchgrass digestor | place: USA: Dartmouth...
CAAATCAGGTTCAATATTTCTTATCTGGTTTACAAAATCAGTTGTCTTTACTTTTTCAGGCTGCAGCACATCAATACCTTTTTTAAGCGCATACTCCTTGACAGGAGGCGCGGCAAGTTTCTTACCCCTTCCTTTTGGCTTGTCAGGTTGTGTTACAACTGCAGCTATATCGTAGCCCTCCCTTACAAGCATATCAAGAGAGGGTACGGCGAATTCCGGCGTACCCATAAAAACAATTCTCAAAATCTATTCACTCCATTCACATAATCTCATTGGTAATCTATAATTTAGCTTATTTCATACTTCTATAATTAAGCTTGTTTCGCAGTTTAAAATTAAGCTTACATATTATGCTAATCTAAATAACCTGTTATGCTGGATAGTGAGATAGCATCGAGGAGAGCTTTAGTGCTGCTTGAAATGTTTTTGACACAAACAAATTGATTTGCTCTGTAACAAGCTTATAAGCCCTTACTGAAGCTCCCAACTCCTGCATATCATAACCCCTTATATCCAAATACTAGCACAACAAGCTAAATTCAAACTAAACTCAGGTTAAACTCAAAATAAACTCAAGTGAAATTAACTAAGTCCAATAAAAAAATTTCACAGAGAACTAGTTGCTGTCTTTTAACTCATCTTCATCCAGAAATCTTATTGCCTTATCCTTGAAAAGTATTCCGTCAAGATGGTCAATCTCATGGCAAAGCGCCACAGCAAGTAGTTCTTTACCTTTAATGGTTATATTTTCTCCTTTGGCATTAAGTGCTTCTACTTCTACTTCGGCAGGACGTTTTACTTCAGCATACAATCCGGGCACACTCAGGCAGCCCTCTACTTCTATTTGCTCCCCATTAGTAGAAGTAATAACTGGATTGATCAACTCCAACAATCCGTCTCCGGTATCTATTACAACTACCCTCTTAAGTATTCCAACCTGTGGAGCTGCAAGTCCTACACCTCCGGCTTTATACATTGTCTCAGCCATATCTTTTAACAAAGTTAAAATTTTATCGTCTATCTTTTTCACTTCTTTTGATTTTTTTCTAAGGACTTCATCGCCTTCTTTTACAATATTTCTAATTGCCATTTATATTCCTCCGCTTCATAAACTTATCCATAAAATACAACATGAACATTCCAAAATGCAATTCTAAAGTGCAAATGATTGATTTTATAACCATTATAGCATATTTTGAGGATTAATATCCACGTTCAGTTCCACATTGTTCCTTCCCATCTTTCTATTATATTCATCATATATATAAGTCAATACATCTATCAATTTTTCTTTGCTCTTGCCTTTTATTACAATCCTCCACCTGTACCGGTTCCTCATCCAGGCTATAGGCGCCCTTGCAGGACCTAGGATTTCAAAACTCCCAGTATCACCAGTATTTTTTATAAATTGTTCTATTGAGGCTTTAATTGTTTTCCCGCTCTCAAGTACAAGCCTGTCCCTGGTTCCCTTTAGTATAATCAAACCTATGTGGGTAAACGGGGGATACCCGAGTTTTTCCCTTATTTGTATCTCTTGTTCATAGAAACAATTATAATCGTTTTTGCAGGCAGCCAGTATGCTGAAATCTTCCGTATTGTATGTTTGAACAACGACTTCTCCTGGTATTTCACCTCTTCCGGCTCTTCCTGCCATCTGTGTAATGAGTTGAAAAGTTCTCTCGGAAGCCCAGTAATCTCCAATATTCAGCAAACTGTCCGCTGCCAGGATACCAACCAGTGTTACATTGTGGAAATCATGTCCTTTGGCTATCATCTGAGTCCCAACCATGATATCAATATTTTCCTCTCGGAATTTCCTCAATATGTCCTCATGGGAGTTCTTATAAGTAGTAGTGTCCATATCCATCCTTATTACCGAACTCTGGGGAAATATTTTTTTGATTTCCTCCTCTACTTTCTGTGTACCGACTCCGAATTGTCTTATGTGGCGGCTACTACATTTAGGACAGAGTTTGGGCGTTTTAATGGTATAACCACAGTAATGGCATATAAGTCTGTCATCAGAAGAATGATAAGTCATGGTTATGTCACAGTTAATGCATTTCATTGTGTACCCGCAATTTCTGCACAGTACAAAAGAGGCATAGCCTCTTCTGTTTAGAAACAGCATTGTCTGCTGACCGTTTTTTATCCTCGAAGCTATTTCCGTTTCAAGCTTTCTGCTGAACATGGAGCGGTTACCGCTCTCCAGTTCCTTTCGCATATCAACCAGAGTCATTTTGGGCAGTTCCATTTCATTTGTTCTTTCACTCATCTCCAGAAGTTCTATTTCTCCCTTTTTGGCTCTGTAATACGTCTGCACCGATGGCGTTGCCGAACCGTAAAGCAATATCGCATTGCTGTCCATGCACCGCTGTCTTGCAATTTCTGAGGCATGATATTTGGGAGTTGTCTCAGACTTGTAAGAGCTTTCGTGTTCCTCATCTATAACGATCATACCAATTTTGTCAAAAGGAGCAAACACTGCAGACCTGGCACCAACAGCTACTTTTATCTTTCCATCTCTTATCAGCCTCCATTGGTCATATCTTTCACCAGGAGAAAGCCTACTGTGCAGAACTGCGACTTCATTTCCAAAACGGCTTTTAAACCTGTAAACCATTTGGGGAGTCAGAGATATTTCAGGCACAAGTACTATGGCTTGTTTACCCATTTTAATAATGTGCTCTATTAGCTGAAGGTATACTTCTGTCTTTCCGCTTCCGGTAACCCCGTGGAGAAGTATTTCATCAAAAGTGCCTCTATCCAGCTTTTTTAAAATTACAGATAATACATTTGCCTGCTGCTTAGTTGGTTGTAAAGCTGAAGCCCTTTTAACTTCCTTGTTTATCATAGGTTCACGGATCACTTCTATATCTTTGAAGTCTATATATCCGTACTTTTTTAATGTATCCAGAACTGAAGGTGAAACCCCGGCGAACCTTGTAATATCTGCAACAGAGATATATTCATTCTCCATTAGCATTTGCAGCACTCGTATATGCTGAATTCTCTTTATTCTGTTGCTCTCAATTTCTTCAATAATATCTTCTTCCGGAACCTTAAGATATGCCACACGGACAGTCTTTTCCCTGACACGGGAACTGTACTTCTCGTAAATCTCAATTATGCCCTGTTCTTCAAGTGAATTAATGTACCCTGAAAAACCTCTTACACCGGCAGCTTCCTTTAACTCATCGTATTCACACTCATTTCCCCGTTCTTTTAGCAGATCAATAATCTTTTTAATGTTTCCTTTAAGCTTTATATTAATTTCCTTTTGTGTCTCATCAAATTCATGCAACTTTATTGTTCTGATGCTTTTAACTCCTATACCGGCCGGAAGCATACACCTGATTGCGTCGGAATATGTACAAATATATCTTTTTTTCATCCATTCGGCTAATCTCAGCATGTCTTCATTCAATACAGGTTTATCATCAAGGACCTTTTTTATTTCCTTCAACTCCCGAGTTTCACTGTCCTCAAACACTTTCAGTACATAAGCCTCAACAGCTCTGTCAGCCTTTCCAAAAGGTACAATAACTCTTATACCTGGACGAACGCAATCTGACAGATTTTCAGGCACTATATAATGGTATTCTATATCAAAATCTCTTGTACAGTTGTCTAACACAATTGAGGCAATTAATCTCATATTTATTTACCACCCTTTACATTATTGCAGGGAAATTATCAAATCGTAGAATATATCTTTATATGGATTATCCGGAATAGCCTCAAGTGCATTTATGCCTCTGTCTACATACTTTTTAAGAAGTTTAAAGGAACTGTCAATTCCCCCGCTTTCTTTCACAATATCCGTAACTGTCCTAACGTCATCAAGAGTCATTCCATTTCTTTTACCTATGAGTTTTTCCATCACATCTCTTGCATCTTTGTTCTGCTTTAAAGCGTAAATTACAGGAATTGTAATAACACCTTCCATGAAATCACTGCTAACAGGCTTTCCTGAAGTTCCGACATCAGAAATTATATTATTGAGATCATCCTTTATCTGAAAAGCTATGCCATAGTATAGTCCAAATTTCACAAGATTCTTTTTAATATCTTCACTACATTTGGACAAGTCTGCACCAAGAGCACATGCAGCTCCAAACATAACAGCAGTTTTTCGGCTTATCCGTTTTAAATATGATAAAATACTTACGTCCAGATTGAACTTGTCCTGAAATTGGCTGACCTCTCCCTCACAAATTGTCTTTATTCCTCTGGCTAATATCTCCAGATTATCAAGGGATACATTGCCCGATAACAACATTATGGCTTTTGTAAATAGAAAATCGCCGGTATATATAGCCATATCAATGCCATACTTTTCCGAAACCGTCATTCTACCACGTCTTAGCTTTGAACGGTCTATAACATCATCGTGAACAAGTGTAGCAGTATGCAGAATTTCAATCGCTCCTGCCAGTTTTATTGCCTTCTGTTCATCATACTCTCCAAATTTCGCAGAAAGGATGACAAAAGCCGGCCTGAGCCTCTTTCCTCCTGAAACGACAAGTTCCTCAGTTATACTGTTAAGAAGCCTGTTTTTTGAATGCACATTTTCTTTTATTGTTTTTTCGACCAGTTGTAGTTCACTGGCGATTTCAGGATACTTACTCCACAAATCCATACACAACCTTACTTTAGTTAATTATTAAATATATTGGTTTTCTGAAGTGCTTTTATTAAAAAACTGCTGCACAGCCCCACAAAACAACCTGTAATTATGCCCGATATAAAAAGCACAGGCAGGTAGCCAAATACAGATACTTCTTTCATAATAACAGATGCAACCATTATCTGTCCGATATTGTGCGATATGGCACCTGCAATACTTATCCCCACCACACTGAATATTTTTGAAAACTTTTTATGTAAAACCAGCATAACAACAGCACTGAGCAATCCACCTGAAACGCTAAACAAAAATACACTAATTCCCCCGCTAAACATCGATGACAGCAGGCAACGAAGTATAACCAAAATAATAGTATCAGCCGTTCCCATAAAAGCAATTATAACCATGGTGACAATGTTGGCAAGCCCCAATTTTACACCTGGTACAGGTACCGGAACAGGTATCCAGGATTCCACAATGGATAACACCAGTGCCTGGGAAAGCATTAAAGATAACAACACAAGTTTCTTTGTCGTTTTCAATTTATATCCTTCCTTAATATGTTATTCCATCAACTTCTTCAGTCTCTCCCTCGATTTTTATAATAGTCTGATTAGGCAAGCATACTGCCAGATCTCCTTTTTCCGATAACCATCCGGTTTTCACGCATACCAGGTCAGGACAGTCAGCATTTTCAAATCTTATTCTTCCCTTTTCCACCAGAATAATATCTGTATATTTGCCTTCTACCGTAATTCGCTCAGGATTCTCCACATTATCAAGGTCAATAGTTCTGATTATTTCGTTATCTTTTTTTATCACCGCAATTTTTCTGACACCTTTATGGGTATTCTTATAAAAATTAAAGCCTAATATCCCAACAAGAACCATTGCAGAAACTGCAACAACCAGTATTATATCACCCTTTTTAATCATTTTTAATCCTTGCTTTCATTGTTATTATAATAAATTTTTACCACATAACTATTTTAACATAACACAACAAAATATATCATAATTTAACATCATAATATATATCATAATAATATATATAAATAATATATATCATATATATCATAATTTGACATTAATCAAGTATGAAACTAAATATTGATTATTATGCGAAAACATTTGACAGGCGCATCTGAAAAGATTAACTGCCACCGACTTGCTTTCATTAATACTTCCGTTGCGGTCTTGCGGGATTTATTCCCGGAAGCTGCAGCGTGGCAGTTAATGTTAAGACAAATATTATTATAGTTTTGTTAACATAGCAAAATAAAAACAGCTCAGAATCGTTGGAATCGAACTGTTTTTGAAATGAATGCCACTTAATTTTATCCAATCAGGATGTTCCTTCAGTCTTCAGCTTTCAGTTTTTAGTTTATAGTTATCAGCTTAAGTTTTCGGTTTTACAGTCCTTTTCCCTCAAGAAACTCTCCTGTTCTGTTCTCACAACTTCCATTTTAGAAATAGAAACCTCGTAAGCAACCTTCTCAACCACTTCACCTGTGTCATATTTCTTTTGATATGTCCTGCTTTGAATTCTGCCCCATATCTTAATATTATCGCCAGTTGATAAACCCTCAGAATATCTGGCATTTCTTCCCCATGCAATACAAGGAATATAGTCTGATTTGTTGTAGGGTCTGTTAACAGCTAATAGTATGTCTGTAATTTCTCTTCCAAAAGGAGTCATCCTGTACACGGGTTTTTTACAAACAAACCCATTCAGAAATATCTGGTTTGGATTTTTTATTTTTCTCTCATCGTCTATAAAACTTATTTCACGGGCAAAAACTGTCAGCACCAGCTTATTGCCTTCACTATTATAGCTGTTATATGAACGGAATTGGCCATCTATTTCTACTAACTGTCCTATCTTTATCTGCTCTTTGGAAATAAGCCGCTCTGATATTGTAACAGGAATTCTATCACTACTTTCACTCAGTCTCGGTACTTCAAGTATAAAATTATAAAATCCCTCTCCATATACTTCATGGCTAAATTCCAAGTTTGAAACTACTCTACCGGAAATGGTCACCATGTTGTTTTCGATAATGTTTCCGACCATCCGACCCCCACTCTCCTCTCTAAGGCTCATATGTACATCTATTAAATTTATCTAATTAAATGTTTATTCGTGAAAGCCATACTTTAGAAGTATTTTTTTACAGGCTTTCCTTTCTCCCCTAGATTACAATAAATAACTTCTCACACAAACAATAAACATCACTCCACCTACTGTTAATAATACACCCGTACATATATTAGTTTACAATAAATCCGATACTTGTCTTATAATATAACATTATATATCATATTTCGTATATTAAGAAAGTCTTATTGGGGTCTTTTTAAGATTATTTTACATATTCTTTTTTGTTTTTTTGATTATGTAAATCACCTTTACTAGTAAATACCAATTTGCCCATATCACTTAAAAATGTCAATACCACTAACTAATACAAATGTTACAGCTGCAAGTATATTTCGTTCATCATATTTACACTGACTGAAATCAAGCTTGTATTCCTGAGGCTCAAATACCCGGCCATTCTTTGCTGTAATTGACCTCTGGAGACAATAAATAAATCCATCTTTAAAAACCTTGTCGCCCATACTTGACGTAGTTACGCTTGATTTACGGTTGAATCCATATGTTACCGTATAGTACTTCATTCCCCGCAAAAAAGCTATGTTGTCAACGTCATCGGCATTTACTATTAAAGTACCCCTCTCATCTACCATTGAAAAAACTTTTCTCATAAGCACAGTATAGTGCTCATCGTCTATACTATATAAATCATCGGCTTTATCGGTGTATAACATAATATCAAAATGCAGATTATCAAAAAAATCTTTTTCAATGTCCCTCACATCAATTCTAATCAACAGGATATAAGTCTCACTTTTTTTAAGTTCCTCAATATAGGATTTTAGCTTATTTTTATTCAGCTCAATAATACTTCCTGAATCTATCACACTGATTCTTACTCCTGCTGATGACATAATAGAATATATAAGGTCTGCCGTCTGAGTTTTATCCATACCTCCGACAATACCTGCTATGAGCATGCTATTAACCTCATTTCACCATGTAATACTAGTTATACTGCCATTGGTAATTTGGGGACACAGTTTTATAATTTACATATTTATCTTTTTTTATGTATTCAAAGTAATTGTGGTTTTTTCAAGTTTCAATTTGCTATTTATCCCGTATTTGTCTCCCCTCATGATTAATAGAATAATTCTCCCTCATTATCAGGTTGGAAACAGGTTCAAAACTGTATCCCTGGCCTTTCAGCGTGTTTATGACCTCTGGCAGTATTTTTGATGTTTGAGGGGTATCATTATGAAATAATATTATTGAACCAGGTCGTATTTTCTTATTTATTCTGGACATTATTTCCTCTTTATTGATCCCCGGTTTCCAATCCAGAGAATCAACATCCCATTGAATGGTGTAATATCCAAGTTTTTTTGCCGTTCGGATTACTGTGTTATTATAATCTCCGTAGGGTGCCCTGAATAAATCAATACTGCCTCCTGTTATATTTTTTATTGTTTCACTGCATTTTATTATCTCCTCTTTTATTTTTTCCTCATTCAACGTACCCATTCTAAAGTGTGAATATGAATGATTGCCGATATCATGGCCATCATTAAAAATCATTTTCACGGTTTCAGGATATTTTTCCGCCCATTGTCCTACTAAAAAAAATGTCGCTTTAATATTTTCCTTTTTCAGGGTGTTAAGAATGTCGGGTATGTCATCTGCTCCCCAGGCACAGTCAAAGGTTATTGCTGCTTTCTTTTCATTGCAGTCAACTGAATATATAGGCAATTCTCTGGAAGCTGAAAAAACTTCAACTACATTGATATTTTGCCCGGAAGCCACAATTATAGAAATTATGGCTATTAATACAGCCATAAGTGTAATAATTACATAACCGAGTTTGAATTTTAAAATATATATTTTCATTTTTCAAAACTCCTTAAATATTATTCACTATAGTAAATAATATTTAAAACCCTTCTCTCATATGCAGGAAAAAATATAGCAGGGATAATATGACAGGGTATGACAGGGGACGGTTCTATGTCATGACGGACATGACATAGAACCGTCCCCTGTCATGCTCTAAACCTCAAAAAGCCTTAACTGTGTACCTTGGTTGGGACTTATGTAACTTTCCATAGTCCTGTCCCTTATCACTTCATCTCCCTTAAGCACCCCAAACAACAAAGGAGAATCCGGGTTATGCTGAAGGTAATTCTTTTCAACAGTATTCTTGCTGAAGTTTGCATAACAATACAGACAATTATGTTTACAGGTATTATATGCCCCAATATCAACGCTTTTTACACAACCACAGCTCTCTCTCTGGTTTGGATCTTTTCCAATGGAAAGTGTCTTTCCGGTTATTCGCGAAATCAGTTCATCATCTATACATTTACCGTGTTTTATACCGAACTCTGAAAAATCCATTGCTTCTGAACAGGTTTCAAGCTGGATGCCATATTTCTGGGCAATGGATGAAAATTCTCCGGCTATTTCCTTCATACTTTCATCAGTAAAAGGTATGATGCCAAGGGATTTTGTATTTCTTTCGGTTTTCGAATATAAATCAACAAAGCTTATAATGCATTTTTGCGTATAAGGATGCAGTTTTTCTGCCAGGTATTTATACCACTTAAAATGATACTCTTTGTTAAACCGGCTTGTTAACAGTATTGGGTCATATCTCCATATAACTCTTTCTCTACCTATCTTCTTTGACAACTCAATAAAAGCATTTATTAATTCTTTTTTTTCAGGAACATTTACCTCAACGGTCTTATCATATGAAGTGAGAGTGAATTGAAAATAGTAATTATAGCTGTTTAGTTTATCAAGTCCCTGCATAAGGTTTCTCGGATTCTTTGTCCAAAAAACTATACAGTCAATAAGCCCGGGAGTCAGTATTATCCTGCTTACCTGTTTAGAATTCATGGGATTTCTCACCAGAACATATCCCTCTTCAATTCTCTTATAAAACCATTCACTGTAAAAAGCCGGTATATCCGTTCTTCTGCTTACACTCAGTATCATTTTTCCCTCCCGGTATATTAACATTATTAAACATTTGTTTTTCTTTTAGATGCGGCAGTTTTCTTTATCATAATTATAAAACAAAACTATCAATAACAGTACTGTTTGCCGGGTATTCCTGACAGTAAAGAAAACTTCCGCATAAACAATAATTATAACGGCCGTTTCTGCTGTCTTCAGATATTGCATAATAATGCCTGTCGCAATTATTTATATCACTTAGAACCCTTTCAGCCAGCCCAACAGTAGCAAATACCTTGTATGTTACTTTTGAAACATCTCTATAATTATATCTGTGCCGGATAATGAACTCCTTTTTACTGAAACAATTATCGGAATCACAGTTATCATGCCAGAAAGCACATGATAACGGCAGAATAAAACAAATACGTGAATCAGTTTTTTCATTGAAGTATTCTTTGCACTCATTATTCATAATTATTGATATATATTGAGGTGCTATTGCACCCACTTTGTTTGTTATATCCTCAATCACAATAATTCCGTCGTCAGCCAGATAATGTTCACCAATATCCAGTAATGCCTTGTACGTTCCCCGGTTTTGGAAATCATCCACGGCATAAAGCTCATTTGCAAATTTGAATGAATGTATTATATCAAACCTATCAAAGACACCCGCCTTTCTTGCCATTTCAAGAATATTTTTTATGTCATCTTTGTTAGTAAACCTATATTGGAAAGTGTCAATTTTTATAACATTTTCATTTCTGTCTAAATATTTATAGACATTGCGTATAATTTTCATTTGATAATCAAGGGCTATACCATTACCATCAAAGGAATATATCTCAATTCGCCTTTTATTGTATGAACTGTTTAGTACCTGAAGCAGACCAATCAGATTACCTCCTGTGCCCGAGCCTATGTCAAGTATATTAATTACCTGTTTCTTCGAAAATGCTCTGTTGATGTGTTCATTTTTGAATAGATTTGAGAATATATTATATGATTCCACAAAGCTTCTTGGAAAATATGTTCCCAGATAATTGAGATTAGCTTCTTTGTCGTTGGTTAAATTCTGGGCCACATGTTCAGGATTAATATGATAAACTGCCCCCAAATCATCAAAAATAAAACTCTCCAGCCTCGGGTTGATATTTAACATAATATGCCCCCTACCGAAACATTACATAAAATAATATGATTATGTTCCTGGAAATATGCGGGGGGAAATGCAAAAGAGGCAAGACAGGGGACGGTTCTGTGTCATGCTGACACAGAACCGTCCCCTGTCTTGCCTCTGTCTTGCGCTCAAACAGACGTAACAAAGGAATCCCTGTATTCGCTTGGTGTTATTCCTTCAAAGTCCCTGAAAATCCTGCTGAAATACTTTTCGTTTTTGTATCCTACCTGTTCACTTATTTCATATACTTTTAAATATGATTCTCTTAAAAGGGTCTTTGCCTCCTCTATTCTGACCCTCATTATATAGTGTGTGAAATTCTCTCCCACCTCACTCTTGAAGAGCCTGCTCAAATATGCAGGATTTACGTAAAGTACTTTTGCAACACTGTCCAGAGAAATGTCTTTGTTAAAATTCTTTTTGACATACTCAACAGCATCCAGAATAATCTTCCTGCTCGATTTGCTTCCTTTACCATGAATAATGTCTATTGCCAACAGAAATGCATCTATCAGCCATTTCTTCAGATCGTAAACCGTCTCAAACTCTTCAGGCTTGATATTCATATCCAAATAATTAATAAATGCTGTGTCCCGGTTTATTCCTGCCTTATCAAATGAATCATCCAGAATACCTATCAGTCTTACCAATACAAGTTGTAATATATTATAGGATATCTTCAATTCACATACCTCAGAAATAATCTCACCAATCAATCTTTCAACTTCATCACTGTTGCCGGTAACAACCGCATTTATCAATTTTTGCTTATCCCTGATTTGAAAAGTATTTTCATTATGAAGGGGGCTTACATTACTTGCATAAATAATCTGGTTTATTCCTAAATAAAACTTCCTTTTAATTGCATCTGATGCCTCAACATATGCTTGAGGTGCCTGGGTGATGTCGCTTTTTTTCGTACTGACACCTATACTTGCTGTATACCCCGTTTTATTCTTAAATTCCCGGCATATTTGGTTTAAGCCCTCCAGTGACTCACCCTGCTTTGGATTAAATCCTATTACCAATCTGTTATTTTCAAAAAAACTGATACATTTTCCTTTTTTGCTCAGGACATCTTCAGTAATAAGTTTCAACTTCTTCTTTACATTATTAATTTTTTCTGTTTCCAGCTCTCTACTTAATAAACTAAATCTGTCGATTTCAAAAATCATTATATAAAAAACAGAAAAGTCCATGTTCATATTTTCGCTTGAAAATTCAGACTTTATATAATCCGATTCGTGCAAATTACCAGTCAGAAGTTCCTTTATGTATTTTTCCTGTAAAATAGGTATACTTTTTTCAAGCTGCTTGGCAGTTCTGTGTTCGCGCTCTTTGATCGTATTCTCCTGCTCTATTTCCTTTATTATTCTTTTTATAAGGCTTATCAGTTCCTTTTCATCTACAGGTTTTAATAGATAGTCTACAGCACCGTTTTTTATTGCAAATCTGGCATACTCAAATTCATCATACCCACTCAATAAGATTACACGGGTAAGCGGGTATTCCTTTCTTATCCTTTCAAGTAGTTCAAGGCCATTCATCTTCTCCATCTTTATATCGGTTATTACTATATGCGGATACCTTTCTCTCATTATGGTCATAGCATGACTACCATTTATTGCTTCATAAACTTCATTGAAACCATGTACTTTCCATTGTATATGCCCTGAAAGCCATTCCCTGACCCACGGGTCATCATCGACAATCAATAATTTATACATTGTCATCACCCTCTTTTATATAAGGCAACACAACTTCAACTACTGTTCCTTCCCCTTCCGTAGTGAAAACACGCAGTCCGTATTGCTCACCATAATGCAGCCTTATTCTTTTATGTATGTTTCTTAAAGCAAACATTTCTGATGTCTCAACTTCCTCATCATCCAATGGTTGGGACAGAGTACTCTGAATTTTTTCAAATTCATCTTGTGGTATGCCTACACCATTGTCCTTGACTGTAAACTTAATTATATCATTTACAATATATCCTGCAACTTCTATAACCCCTTTTTCTTCTTTATTCTTCATCCCATGAAGAATTGAATTCTCAACCAGCGGCTGCAGCATAAATTTAAGGACTTTATGTTCAAGAAGCTCAGGATCTACATCTGTTATCAATTCAAACTGGTCCTTATAACGAATGTTTTGAATTTTTATATAATAACCTATATGGTCAAGCATTTCTCTGACAGTTATAAGTTCAAGCCCCCCACTCAGGCTGAGCCTGAAAAAGTTTGTTAGGGAGTAAGACAATTCGGTTATTTCATTTATGCCGTGAAGCTTTGAAATATAATAAATTGAATTAAGGGTATTATATAAAAAGTGGGGGTTCATCTGTGCCTGAAGGAATTTCAGCTGTGCTTCCTTTTTCTTTAGTTTTTCAGCAAATAGCTGCTCGAACAGTTTCTTAATTCCGTCAACCATTCCATTAAAACTATTATACAGTATACCAAATTCATCTTTTCTTTTCTCTTCAATGTAATAGTCGAGATCAGGCTTGAACACAAGCTTATCCATTGCTGTAACCATTCGTTTTATAGGGGTATAGATGCTCTTCATAAAAAACCTTGATATAAACAGTGCAATAAACATGGTCAGTAAGCATACCACTGTTACAATTCTTAGCAAGTTCTGTATTTCCTTGTTAATATTGCTTATTGGAACAAGTGCAATATAATACATATCACTGTGCACTGACGGTTTCATAAACACCAAGGTGTTACCCTTATCAATTTTTATTGGAAATTCCCCGTTGTTTTTAAATTGATTTATACATTCATAATAGTAGTCAGGAGTCTGGTTCTTACCCAGCATATTCTTATCACCGCATGAAATAATCTCTCCTTTGTCGTTGGCAATCATCATGCTCCCGCTACCATTTAAAGTTATTTTTTCCATATAATTATATATTGTTTTTTCATTTATATTTATGTAAACATATCCCACGGTCATCCTTTCTTCATAAATAATGATTGGCATGACATATGTTACATAGTTCACATTCTCTACAGAATAAGGAGCTACTATATCATGACTGTTTATAATCCATTCTCCTATCCTACCTTTTCCTGCAGACTCAACATAAATATGGCTTGAAAAAAAATCTGAATCCTCAAATGCAGTTCCTGAAGAGGTAATGAGAATATTATCGTTAATGTCATAAATAAATATTGAATCAATCTTACCCGAGGATTTTACAAGATTGTTTAATAGATCCATTATCATTTTGGTTGTTTCATATCCTTCAGGTGTATCAAGTTCCATGTGTTTGTTTAATTGTTTCTTTAAATCATTATCTAATATAAATACATTAAGTACTGATTTTGAGCTTTCAAGCAAGTCATCAATACTCAGTTTTACCTGGTCAATATTGTTGTTGATGGATTCCTGTATTTTCTCTGAAATTATGTTATACGATTTACTGTAAGTAATTGATACAGTGATAATAACAGGAAACATTATGAGAATCACAAAATAAAAAGTAAGTTTGAACCTAATGCTATGGATATTCAGACGTCATACCCCCTGGTTCTCTAATAGTTCATTTATTTTCTCAGCTGCCTCATCAAGAGCCTCTTTTACTCCCAACTGATTAAGAAGAATCTTTTGAGTCGCTTCAATCTGAACTTTCGATATTTCCGTATAATTTTTTACAGCCGGGCGAAAGGATGAGTTGGATAGTTGCTGAAATATAACTTCATTATATTTTCGCCTTCTCTTCAGGTACTCTCTGGCTGCTTCTTTATGAGCAGGAGTTAGCATGGTGATTTTCATTTCCGCATCTTTGCCGGTGGCAAATTCAATAAATTTCCAGGACAACTCCCTGTTTTCGCACTTGGAATTTATACCAAGGTTAAATCCTCCAAAAGTTCCTATGGATATTCCATCATCCGGCCTTGGGAGCAAAGCAACTCCATAATCCATTTCCGGATTTCTTGTCTTTATGGTATCCTGACCCCATTCTCCATAAAAAAACATAGCCGCTTTTCCTGAAGTAAACAGTTTAAATGAATCCTCTTCTGCTCTCGCCACGGTGCCTGGCGGACTGATCTCTTCACATGCCTTTAAAAAATTCATCGCTTTAATGCAAGCTTCGCTGTTTATAAGCGCCTTTTTCCCCATGTCATCAATAATCTTCCCTCCGGCAGAGAAAATTAAAGCGTCTGTAACACACTGGGCTGCTTCAGAAGAAGAATATAATGCTACACCGTACCTGCCGTTCTTTGTGAGCTGCTTACCTACTTTTAGAAATTCGCTCCAGGTTGCCGGCGGTTTCTCCGGGTCAAGCCCTTCTTCTCTAAAAATACTTTTATTATAATACAGCAGTGCCCATACACCTACATCAAATGGAATCGTATATGTTTTTCCCATGTATTTTCCAGATTCCCATGCCCCTTTAAAGTACTGCTCCTCATTTATTGAAGAATTCGCAATGTACTCATCAAGAGGAATCATAAATCCTGAAGCTGCATATTGGGAAACCCATATCTGATCAACCATAAGAATGTCAGGTCCATGTCCGCTTGCCAAAGCGATAAGGTTTTTTTCCTCCAGCTCTGCATATGGGTATGACATTAAATCAACAGAACAGTTTTGTATGGTTTCAAAGTCTTTGATGACAGACTTCTGGGATGACATAATGTTTATATCAGCTTGTTGAACTGTCCAGAACGTAAGACTGTTCTTCGTGTCGTTAAATGATATTGAATCACTTAAATTTTCAGATTTGCTGTTTGTCGTACATCCTGCCAGCAAACTAAATATAAGGAACAGCGTAGCTACAACTGAAAAGTGCTTTTTAACATTCATGCAATTCCCCCACACAAAATGTTCTTTACTCTGCTTTCTGCATTATCTATTTTATTTTAACATATTCTATCCTGAATTGCAGACCACTTAAATCATTGCCTGATATTTACTCAACCTTCGATAGCAAAATATAGAAGCCGTTCCTGAGACGCCTCGCTCCTATCTAACTCGCTGGTAATTCTCCCATCCTTCATTACATAAATTCTGTCACACATACTGAGTATCTCTGGCATTTCCGATGACATCATAATAATTGCAAGACCGTCATGGGCAAGTTTGTCGAGGATTGAATATATTTCTGCTTTTGCTCCTACATCAATTCCACGAGTCGGCTCATCAATTATCAGTACTTTTATATCCTCCTTAAGCAACCATCTTGAGACTATAACCTTTTGTTGATTGCCGCCGCTGAGATTTGCTATCAATTGATTCAGGCTGGGTGTTTTTATTCTCAGGCTTTTAACCATTTCATTTACCTTTTCTTCCTCATCTCTACCTTTTATGTGTCCAAACTTGATAAATTGTTTTATTGTAGAAATAGTAACATTTTTCTTTACACACATATTGGCAAATATCCCTTCTTCCTTCCTGTTCTCAGGAACCATGCCGATACCGTATGCAACTGCTTTATTAGGTGAATTGGCCGGTACCTCCCTGCCATCCAGTATAATTCTTCCCTTAAGCCTTTCATCAATTCCAAACAATGCCCGCGCAAGTTCCGTTCTTCCAGAACCCATCAATCCGGAAAAGCCTACTATTTCACCTTTCTTGACATAAAATGATATATCCTTGACATAATCCGTTGTCAGACCTTCTACTTCCATAACTTTATCCCCGGTCTCTACAGTTGTCTTTGGATACATGTCAGAAAGCTTTCTTCCTACCATCATTGAAATAAGCTTTTCCTTGTTTAAGTTTTCTATCGGTTCTGTTCCGATATATTCGCCATCCCTTAATACAGTCACTCTGTCTGCTATCTCAAATATTTCATCCAGCTTGTGTGATACATAAAGAATACCGGTTCCTTTTTGTTTCAGCTTTTTTACAACCTCAAAAAGATTGGATATTTCTTTAGGACTGAGTGCTGATGTGGGCTCATCCATAATTATAACTCTTGGTTCCTTTGACAATGATTTTGCTATTTCAACCATCTGCTGCTTTGCGACACTCAGGTACCCTACATTCATTTTCGGACTTACGTCTAATCCCAATTCATCCAGATACTTTTGAGTTTCCGAATAAAGTTTATCCCACTTTACTTTATCAAACCTTCCGACAGGCAGGCAGCCGTAAAAAATATTTTCTGCCACCGAGAGATTATTTGCCAGGTTCAGCTCCTGATAAATGACGCTTATACCATTTGACAGCGCATCATTAGGACTTTTTATGTTTACTGGCTTGCCATCAATAAGGTATTCTCCGGAATCAGCCAGATACGCTCCGGACATAATCTTAATCAGTGTAGATTTACCCGCTCCGTTTTCTCCCATAAGTGCATGTACTTCTCCGGGCCTTATATCCAAAGATACGTTATTCAAAGCATATACTCCGGGAAACCTCTTGTGAATATTCCGCAGTTCTAAAACAGGTTTTAATACTGACTCGTTCATAATCCACTTCCTCTCCTGGCTAGTAAGACCTATGCCTGCTGTGACTTTGCCTTTAATAATTTTTTAGTCAGGCCTTCTTTTCTTCTTTCATCAATAAACACTGCAAATATTATAACTGCGCCTCTGACAATATTATGGTAGAATGGATCTATCTGCATTAATACCAGTCCGTTTTGCAAAACACTGAGAATAAGGACTCCCGTCATAGCTCCAAGCAGTGTTCCCCTGCCGCCATTGAGGCTCGCACCTCCAAAAATAACTGCGGATATGACTTCCATCTCAAAACCGTTACCTGCTGTCGGCTGTCCGGAATTCATTCTTGCGGCACTTATAAACCCGGACAGAGATGCAAGAACACCTACTATCATATAAGCTATAAATTTTATTCTTCCTACAGCAATTCCTGCCAATTTGGCTGCGTTTGAGTTTCCTCCAACAGCATAGATATATCTGCCGAAAGAAGTATGTTTTAATATATAACCCACTAATACAATTAGTACAATTGCAATAACAAGAGGCTTGGGAAATGGTCCCCAGTAGCCTGTTCCAAATTCCACGAAGCTATCAAGGGTTACCTGTATGGATCTTGCCTGTGTCGTAACCATTGTAACGCCCCTGATAATAGCCATTGATCCCATAGTCGCAATCAGAGAGTTTACTTTGCCCTTCACAACAAAAAATGCGTTTAATGCACCGATCAGTATTCCCAGTAAAAGTACAGCAACCAGTGCAAGAAAGAAATTATTTGTTATACTAAGAACAGCTGCTCCTGTTACACCAGACAGTGCATAAGTCGAACCGACACTGAGGTCAATTTCCCCAACGAGAATCACTATCAGCATACCTACACCAGTAATGGCTACAAGAGATGCAGCTCTCAGTATATTCATCATGTTATCAAATGTAAAAAATACCGGTGTGAAAAAAGTCAGCAATGCACACAATACAATCAGAAGCAACAACAGTGGTAACTGTTCATTTTGCATATAAATACCTAATTTTGATTTCACTTTTTTAAACATTATATCGTTCCCTTCCCTATAAAGATTTATAGACTTGCCGGGAATCGTATTTCAACAACTCCCGGCAACATTATAGTTTAAACTCCTGCTTTTATTTATTTAACAATTCTCTGACTGCATCAAAATTAAGTTCGTATTCGGCACCATTCTTGTTATAATACTTAGGAAATAGTTCTTCAGTCATTGCAATAGTTGGAGTTTCATAATGTTCAGGCAGTTTTTCACCATTTGCCAGTGCAACTGAAGCACTTACAAGACCTACTCCAACAAACTGAGGGAACATTGCACATGCAACCTTATAAGGTCCGCCGGACATTAATGCTTCCTGACCAACTTTTCCTTCAAAACCAAATCCAATTGCAACAAGTTTGCTTTCATCAAGGCCGGCTGCCTTATATGCTGCCATACCGCCGGTAGTTGAATTGTCATTTATACCGAATATGCAGTTTACATCTTTATGAGCAGTCAGAGCATCAGTAGCCGCAACAAGTGATTTTTCCTTGTCACCCTGGCCATCAACTTCCTGTACAATTTCATACTCCAGTCCGGCTTCGTCCAGACCTTCTTTGAATCCCTGAACTCTCTGACGGCAGTCTTCGTAAGCAGGCAAACCAATAATGAGTATTTTTGGAGAAATATTATTCTTCTTCGCATACTCAGCATACCACTTGCCCACTTTCTTTCCGCCTTCTACATTACTGATTCCTACATATGTATCAGCACCTTCTACTACGTTTGATTCAGTAATAACATGTATGCCTTTTTCTTTTGCTTTTTTAAGAGAAGGAGCTACAGCTTTAGGGTCAATAGGAGTGATAACCAGTACATCTACACCCTGTGCAATGAAGTTTTCACACGCATTTATCTGTGTTGTAACATCCATATTGGAGTCGGCAATGCTAAGCTTTACACCCAACCTTTTAGCTTCTTCTTCAGCTCCGTTACAGATATTCTGATACCACTCATGATTCATCTGATTGCAAACATAACCTATGAAGAGCTGATCAGCTGAATCTGTATTTGAGCCTGAAGTTTCAGTTGAACCTGTAGATTCAGTTTTTTTGTCACCCGACTTTTGGCCACATCCTGTTAATACAGATGTAAACAAAAATACAGTCAACAGAGTAAATACTACTATTTTCATATACTTCCTCATTGAAAAATCCTCCTTAATTATTATTTTTTTGCTTATTTTTTTCATGCCAGACCACAAATAATTCCCGGGTATTATTGGGACTGGTTGAAAATATAATTTATTTCAATACTGCCATAAACCTTGATGTTTTGCATTGTGTCAAAGTTTTTATTGCGTATTGCTAATAGAGTATCTGCTAGAATTAATATGTGAGATGTTTATTACAACCCAATTATACAATCGATACTTTCAGATTATAATTACCTTACTTATACATTTGGTGCACTATTTTTACTTTTATATAAATCAGAAAGAAAGACAGGGGACGGTTCTATGTCATGTCCGTCATGACATAGAACCGTCCCCTGTCTTTCTGTTCCTGTCTTTCCTGTCTTTTTCTGTCTTTCCCTGTCTTTTCCGTCTTCTTTTATCCGAAATACTCTACTCCCGCTTCGAAAATCTTTTGATCCTTTTCTCCTGGGACATTCTTGGCTACATTGCTGCCTATTCTCTCTGAATGACCCATTTTCCCAAAGATTCTCCCATCCGGACTTGTTATACCTTCAATTGCATCAATAGATCCGTTTGGATTGAACCTTATGTCATATGTTGCGTTTCCATCTAAATCCACATATTGTGTTGCAATCTGGCCATTCCGTGCCATAGCCTCTATATCTTCCCTGGAGGCAACAAACCGCCCTTCTCCGTGAGATACAGCTATCGAATGTATATCTCCCGTCTTTACCTTCCAAAGCCACGGTGATAAAGTCGATACAACTTTTGTCCTTACCATACAGGAGACATGCCGGCCTATAGTGTTAAAAGTAAGTGTAGGACTGTCTTCCTTAAGATCTCTTATTTCACCATAGGGTACAAGCCCAAGTTTGATAAGAGCCTGAAAACCATTGCATATACCAAGCATCAAACCATCACGCTGTTTGAGCAGTCTCATAACGGCATCTTTAACGTAAGGATTTCTAAAGGCAGTAGCAATAAATTTTCCTGAACCGTCAGGCTCATCGCCGCCGCTGAATCCTCCCGGAATCATTATTATCTGCGAATTATCAATTTTCTTTGCCATAAGCTCTATGGTCTGTTCGATATCTTTAGCAGTCAAATTTCTTACAACCAGAGTGTCAACAATTCCACCTGCCTTTTCAAAGGCTTTTGCAGTATCATATTCACAATTAGTACCTGGGAAAACAGGCATAAATATCCTTGGCTTTGCTATTTTTATACCCGGCCTGTGTGTCTTTATCTGTCCGCCACTGTAGCTGTGCTGAACCGGACTATGCTGTATTTCTTCTGTTTTTGTTGGGAATATTTCTTCCAGTGGTTGCTGCCACCTTTTTACCGCTTCATCAAGAGCAATTTTTATATTACCAACGGTTATAACCTGCTGTTCACAAGTATTGCCCAGCACGACATATTCCACGTCCCCGAAAACGCTTGCAAAGTCTTCATCATTATCCACTTCAATTATTATTGAGCCATAGTCGGGTACAAAAAGTCTTGAAACATCCCTTGTGCCTGTAAATGTATCGCTGAATTCAAATCCTATCCCGTTCCCAAAGCACATCTTGCTTACAGCTTCAGCTATTCCCCCGGTCTTTACTGTTGACGCAGCCAGTATCTTTCCGGACTTCGCCATGTTATGCACAAGGGTAAAGTTTTTATGTAGTTTATCAAAATCCGGCAGCATATTATTATCCCGCTTGAGAGGTACTAGTACAACCTTGCTGCCCACTTTCTTGAATTCAGTAGAAACTATACTTTCAACGTTTATCGTATCAACTGCAAAAGCCACAAGAGTAGGTGGAACATTCATATTTTCAAATGTGCCGGACATGCTGTCCTTACCGCCTATTGCAGGAACACCTGTCATGATCTGGGTGTAATATGCTCCCAATAATGCACTGAAAGGTTTTCCCCATTTTACGGGGCTCTGTCCAAGCTTTTCAAAATACTCCTGGAGTGTGAGCCTGGCTTTTGTATAATCTCCACCCATGGCAGCAATCTTTGCGAGAGCCTCCACTATCGCATATACAGCGCCATGGAAAGGACTCCATTTTGCTATATCAGGATTGTACCCGAAACTCATTATTGTACCTGTTTTTGTATCACCATGCATTACAGGTATTTTAGCTGCCATTCCCTCTGCAGGGCTGAGTTGGTACTTGCCTCCAAAGGGCATCAGCACAGTGCCTGCACCTATAGTACTGTCAAACATTTCTACCAGGCCTTTCTGGCTGCATACATTAAGCCTTTCAAGGTTTTTCAGCCATGCATCCTTGACGTTGGGAAGACATTCTCTCAATTCCTTAGGCACATCGTTGAAGAAGTCTATATTCTCATCAGGGGAAACAACAACTACATTTGCATATTGCACAGCGCCATTAGTGTCAAGAAAATCCCTGCTTATATCCACAATTACATTGTTGTTCCAATACATTCTCAGTCTTCTGTTACCGGTAACCACAGCTATGGGAGTAGCTTCAAGATTTTCTTCACTTGCAGCCTGTATAAATTTATCAACGTTTTCTTTTGAAACAACTACCGCCATGCGCTCCTGAGATTCCGATATTGCAAGTTCCGTTCCATCAAGGCCTTCGTATTTTTTAGGCACTGCATCGAGATTAATGTCCAACCCTTCAGCGAGCTCTCCCACCGCAACTGAAACACCGCCGGCGCCAAAATCATTGCATTTTTTAATCATCCGGCTCACAGAAGGGTTTCTGAACAACCTTTGTATTTTCCTTTCAGTGGGAGGGTTGCCCTTCTGAACTTCCGCTCCGCAAGTAAGCAGCGATTCCTCTGTATGCTCTTTTGATGAGCCTGTTGCACCTCCGCAACCATCTCTGCCTGTACGTCCTCCAAGAAGTATAATTACATCACCTGCCACAGGCTTATTTCTTACGACATTGGTCCTGGGTGCTGCGCCAATAACCGCTCCTATCTCCATTCTCTTGGCAACATATCCTTCATCATAAATCTCTGCTACCTGTCCGGTTGCAAGGCCAATCTGATTTCCATACGAACTGTAACCGTCTGCGGCTCCGGTAGTTATCTTTCTCTGAGGCAGCTTTCCTGGAAGTGTATCCTCAATTCTGGTTCTGGGATCTCCGCTTCCGGTCACACGCATAGCCTGGTAGACATATGCCCTTCCTGAAAGAGGGTCCCTTATGGCGCCGCCCAGGCAAGTTGCTGCTCCGCCAAAAGGTTCAATTTCCGTTGGGTGATTGTGTGTCTCATTTTTAAACATGACCAGCCATTCTTCTTCTTTCCCGTCAACATCCACATTGACAATTATGCTACAGGCATTTATTTCATCTGAGACATCCAGATCCTCAAGTTTACCCTTCTTTCGCAGTTCCTTCATTGCAATGGTAGCAATATCCATCAGACAGATTGGCTTTTGTTTTTCACAATAGATAAAATTTCTTGATTGAAGATACTTGTTATATGTCTCTTTAATGACATCACTATAACAGCCATTCTCAAACTGTACATCATTTATATTTGTAAGGAAGGTAGTGTGTCTGCAGTGATCAGACCAGTAAGTATCTATAAGGCGTATTTCAGTTATTGTAGGATTTCTTTTCTCTTCTTCACTGAAATACTGGCGGCAAAACTTCAGATCCTCAAGCGACATGGCAAGCCCCAAGCTTCGAAGTAGCGATTTAAGTTCTTCTTCAGACATGTCAACAAAACCCTCGATAATTTTAACGTTTTGAGGTATGTCCACCTTTGTCTTAAGGGTTTCAGGCTTTTCCATGGAAGCCTCACGGCATTCCACAGGGTTTATACAATAATTTTTTATCTTCTCATATTCAACATCGGATATATCACCTTTAAGGACAATAATCTTCGCTGCTGAAATCTCGGGCCTTTCACCCTGGGTAAGTATCTGAACACATTGTGACGCAGAATCTGCCCTCTGATCATACTGTCCCGGCAGGTATTCTATTGCAATAATCCTGTCATTTTCATCCAAATCTATACTTTCATCATACACCATGTCTACAGGCGGTTCTGAAAAAATTGTATTTTTTGATTTTTCATATTCTTCATCAGAGATTCCTTCTATGTCATATCTTTGTATTATTCTCACTGATTTAAGATGTTCAATGCCAAGGTTATACTTAAGGTCATGAAATAAACCTGCAGCTTCGACATCAAATCCCTTTTTCTTTTCTACATATATTCTTCTGACCTTGTTACTCATTTTTCCGGCCTCCTGATTCCCACTTTGCTTTTTCATAAACAAACTTGTTGTGCTTATATCTCAATAGCAGAAGTTTCGAGCTCAAATGCTGATAAAACCAGTTCCAAGGCTCTCCACAATGTGCCATTTCATTGTCTGGCGCAACAAATTAAGTTATCTGATACTGTCAAATGACTTATTAACACACTTATTATACTATGATATAATATATTAGTAAAATTAATGTTATTAATAATTATTATAAGGGGCACTTATGGATATAAATTTTGAGCTATACAGAATTTTTTATTTTGCAGGAAAGTACAAAAATTTTTCGGAAGCAGGCAAAAAGTTATTTATATCCCAGTCTGCAGTCAGCCAGGCAATAAGAAATCTTGAAGAAAAAACCGGAACAAGACTGTTTTACAGAAAATCCCGGAACATAAGCCTCACACCTGAGGGGGAACTTCTTTTCAAACACATAGAAAAAGCATATAACCTTATAAAATCCGGCGAATCCAAACTTATGGAAATACAAAACCTTAAATCCGGAGAAATAAGGATAGGTGCCGGTGATACTATCTGCAGGTATTTCCTTATACCATATCTGCGTGAGTTCATGAGTAAGTATCCGGGAGTTAAGGTACAGGTAATAAACAGGACATCTTCACAGATTATTGATTTGCTGAAAAATGGTGTAATTGAAGTAGGAATACCCACCCTGCCTATTCATGACAATAATATTAATGTTATAGACTTCATAGAAGTGGAAGATGTTTTTGCTGCTTCAGATAAATACTCACATCTTAAAGGGAAAAAAGTTGCCCTGTCTGAACTGATGGAATACCCACTCCTTTTACTTCAGAGAGAAAGTGCCACCAGGCGTAATTTAGACTATTACCTTCTTGAAAGAGGACTTTCAGTAAAGCCTGAATTAGAGTTTGAAAGCATTGAACTGTTGGTAGAATTTGCGCGCATAGGTGCAGGTATTGCTCATGTGCTTAAGGAAAGTGCGTTAACAGCATTTAAAAAAGGCGAACTGTTCGAGGTAGAGTTGCTCGATAAACTTCCAAAGCGCAAACTTGGAATTGCTTCAGTAAAAAATGTCCCTCTTTCCCGCGCAGCAGAGGCTTTTGTAAACCTTCTCTGTGAAAAAACATAAATCATTAATTTTTTTTACGCTTTTTTATCCATTTTTTTATATATATTAATGAATACTTTATTTTAAAATTTAGCTGTGATATTATAATTTCTAATATTTGTGCAAAATCAATTAATTGCCATTGCCCTCCTTTCATTATTTCTTCTGTTGTGGTTCTGCCGGACCCAATCCCGAAAACCGTAGGCAGCATGACATAGAATATGAAAGCTGAGGTTGAATATTATATGTAAACGCGCATGTTTGCGCAACAAACAAATGCTACTTTAAGCCGGAACATGGCAGTTAATATGAAAGGGATGATATTATGTCAGAACAAATAAGACAAATAGCGCAAAGGATAAAAGAATTGAGAGAGATTTCCGGAATATCTATCGATAGCCTTGCAAAAGAGTTAAATATTACCGTTGAAGAATATGCGGAATATGAAAGTGGAAATGTAGATATTCCAGTGAGCTTTTTATATCAGGTTGCCAGTAAGTTTAATGTGGAGCTTTCTGTCATATTGACAGGTGAAGATCCAACTCTCCAGACCTACGCTCTTGTCAGAAAGGGTAAAGGTGTAGGAGTTGACAGAAGAAAGGACTACAAATATGAAAATCTGGCTTTCAACTTTAAACACAAAAAGGCAGAGCCATTCCTGGTAACGGTTGATCCGAAGCCGGAAGATGCTCCGGTAAGTTATAATTCTCATCCTGGACAGGAATTCAATTATGTGCTTGAAGGTTCCGTAAAGATTTATATTAACGGATACGAGTTGATTCTTAATGAGGGGGATTCCCTGTTTTTTGACTCAAGCTATCCTCACGGTATGAGAGCACTGAACAACAAAACTGCAAAATTCCTTGCAGTAATACTTTAATTCGGAGAGAAACATTAACTTAACTTGTTTTACCGGTATTTTGACAGTTGAAGAGTAGTTCTTTAGAGTTAATAGATTTGTTTTTAAGTAATACTTTAGATAGAAAGAGGTTATTTCTATGAACATGCTGGATAAATTCCTACCCCGTATAGAATTCGATTCATATGAGGACTTTGTTGAAAATTTTACAATTAACATTCCTGAAAATTTTAACTTTGCGTATGATATTGTCGACGAAATGGCAATAAAGGCACCTGACCAGATTGCCATTGTATGGTGTAATGAAAAAGGTGATGAAAGGATATTTACTTTTTCAGAGATAAAGCATTACACTGATAAAGCCGCAAACTTTTTCAAGAGTGTGGGCATTAAAAAAGGTGACCCTGTAATGCTCATACTGAAAAGGCGGTATGAATTCTGGTACTGCCTGCTTGCCTTACATAAAATTGGAGCAATATGCATACCTGCAACTCACCTTCTTACTGCAAAAGACATTATTTATAGAAACAACGCTGCAGATATTAAAATGATTGTGAGCGTAGCAGAAGATGAGGTTATAAAGCACATTGAGGACTCCCTTCCGGAATCCCCGTCCATCCAGTGCAAAGCACTTGTTGGAGGCTCACGTGACGGCTGGTATGACTTTGACAGGGAACTGGAAAAGGCATCAGATAATTTTGTCCGTCCTGTTGGAGATGAAGCTACTACAAACAGTGATATTTCACTCCTTTACTTTACATCCGGGACAACCGGAATGCCGAAGATGGTTCAGCATAATTTTGTATATCCCCTTGGCCACATTGTTACAGCCAAGTACTGGCAAAATGTAATAGATGGCGGTCTCCACCTTACAGTTGCTGATACCGGCTGGGCAAAAGCTGTTTGGGGAAAAATATATGGACAGTGGATTGCAGGAAGCGCAGTTTTTGTATATGACTATGACAAGTTTGTTCCGAAAGAACTCCTTGATGTAATAGTTAAGCACAAAGTTACAACTTTCTGTGCGCCGCCAACTATATACAGGTTTTTCATCAAAGAAGACCTTTCAAAATTCGATCTGTCGCACTTAAAGCATTGCTCTATCGCAGGCGAGCCACTAAATCCGGAAGTTTATAACCAATTCCTTAAAGCAACGGGTCTTAAACTGTATGAAGGATTTGGTCAGACAGAGTTGACCGTTACAATTGGAACATTCCTCTGGATGGAACCCAGGCCTGGCTCTATGGGCAAACCCTCACCGGGTTACGATATTGATATTGTAAATGAAGAAGGCGAATCCTGTGAAGTAGGCGAAAAGGGCCAAATAGTTGTAAGAACTGATAAGAGAAAACCTGTTGGCATGTTTGACGGCTATTACAGAAGAGAAGATGTCACGAAGAATGTCTGGCATGATGATATGTATCATACCGGAGACATGGCATGGAAAGATGAAGACGGGTATTATTGGTTTGTCGGAAGAGCAGATGACGTCATAAAGAGTTCCGGATACAAAATCGGTCCTTTTGAAGTTGAAAGCGCTCTTATTGAGCACCCGGCCGTATTGGAATGTGCTATAACAGGAGTACCTGACCCAGTCAGAGGACAGGTTGTAAAGGCTACTGTAGTATTGACAAAGAATTACACCCCAAGTGAAGAGTTGGTTAAAGAACTCCAAAATCACGTTAAAAAAGTTACTGCACCATACAAATATCCAAGGATTATTGAATTCGTAGACGAACTTCCCAAGACAATCAGCGGAAAAATCCGAAGGGTGCAAATAAGAGAACAGGACGAGAACACAAATAAATAAATTAAATTTAAAAAACAATACAAAATTAACTACAAAAAATAACAATAAATACAAAGTTAAGCGCAAAATTAAACATAAAAAAGAGTGTTGCCGTGTGCACCACTCTTTTTTCTTTAAGTGAACTGACTATAATCCAACTCTAATTCTACTCTAATTTTGCATTAATTTTACTTTATTTTAACCCTACTTTACTACTTTAGCTCTATATTAACATTAACTATATAACTTTAACTCTGCTTTAACCTTGCCTTATTTCTCTTTAAAAGTTTGATTTGTTTCTGCAAAAACCGCTCAACCTGCAGCCTCAATCTCCGTAAGCTTGATAAGCAGCTTATTGCTTCTTTCGATAAACTTTGTCATCATTTCAGGTTCAAGCTGCTTATGGCTCATAACAGCCAGATCATATATATGCTGGCATATCATTTGAACATCATCTTTTTTATCTCCGCTCTTATTGAGCTTAAGCAAAGATTTTATAAGGCCATTGTTTCTGTTCAGCACAAGTGTCTCTTCTTTTGGGAACATATTGACCATATCACTTCTGCCGAATATTCTGCTCATATCCTGCATTCTTCTTGATTCCTCGGCAAGAAGTATTATTCCGGGCACTGTTGTCATTTTAAGAGCCTCAACTTTTATCTTCAGCTTTTCATCACCTACAGCTTCCTTGAAAAGCTTTTCCAGGTCTTTATCATCTTCAGCATTTTCCTTTTGCCCGTCTCCGCTGGAATCTTTCATGCCATCAGAAAGATCAGAATCAACTCTGCTAAACTTAATGCCACTCTGATTCATTTCGAGGAACTGTATAAAGTGTGTATCAATGAGCGTATTAAGCAGTACCGCGTCAATATTATTTTCTTTGAAGAATTTTATATATTGGGCTTGTTGCCTTTCATCAGTTACATAATATACCACGTCTTTATGCTTATCCTTACAACGTTCCAAATAATCTTTCAAAGTAACATATTCACCATTTATGGTCTTGAATATTATTATATCCTTCACCCTGTCATAAAACTTCTGCTCACGAATACAGCCATACTTGACAAAAGGATTTATGTCGTCCCAGTATTTATTGTAGTTTTCCCTCTCATTCTCAAACAGGGATATAAGTTTATCGCTGACCTTCTTTGTGATATGGTTTGATATTTTCTTTACGTAGCCGTCATTTTGTAAGAAGCTGCGCGAAACATTAAGAGGAAGATCAGGACAATCAATAGTTCCTTTTAACAGCATTAGAAATTCCGGTATTACTTCCTTTATATTATCAGCGACAAAAACCTGATTGCAATAAAGCTTTATCTGGCCTTCCATTGTCTCAAATTCATGTTTCAGTTTCGGAAAATACAGTATTCCTTTCAGGTTAAAGGGATAGTCCATATTCAGATGTATCCAGAACAGAGGATCCTGGAAATCCAAAAATACTTTTTTATAGAATTCCTTATATTCCTCATCTGTACAGTCTTTAGGATTTTTCAGCCAGAGTGGGTTTGTATCGTTAATAGGTTTTGCCTCTTCTTTATCTGTTTCCTTTTTATCATCCTGAATTTTATTTTTTGCAGCATTTTCCAGGTATACTTCAAAGGGTATAAATGAACAGTACTTGCGCAATATCTCCCTCAACTTGTATTCTTCCAAAAATTCAGTACTATCTTCCGAAATGTAAAGCGTAACTGTTGTTCCACGCTCCGTACGGTCAGAATTGTCCATCTCGAATTCAGCACCGCCGGAACTTATCCATCTTACAGCTTCTGCACCTTCCTGCCATGAAAGAGTATCAATCTGAACTTTATCGGATACCATGAATGCAGAATAAAAACCAAGGCCAAAATGTCCTATTATTTGATTTCCCTGGTCAAATTTATCTTTATATTTTTCTATGAAATCCTTCGCTCCGGAAAAAGCTATCTGGTTTATATACTTCTTTACTTCATCTCCAGTCATTCCAATGCCATTATCTATAACTTTAATGATTCTTGTGTCTTTATCTACCACTACCTTTATGTAATACCTGGCATCATTGTCTGCCTTGGCTTCACCTATTGATACAAGCTTGGTAAACTTATTTATGGCATCACTGGAGTTGGAAACCAGCTCCCTAATAAAAATATCCTTCTCTGAATAAAGCCATTTCTTTATTATTGGTAAAATATTCTCGGTATAAATAGAAATATTACCTCTTTCAGCAGCCATTTCCAATCCTCCCTTTTAAAACTATTTTGATATTGTTTGGCAATATAAAGTGGTTTATCTGCCTTCCGGCATAAATATATATTACAACCTTGATAAATTGCTTGTCAAGGATAAATTAGCACTCTCTCTTAGAGAGTGCTAACAATATTATCATTGTCAACCTTTCCTACATTCAGGACATATCCCATATACTTCAAGCCTGTGACCTGTTATATCAAACTGTGTTTCCCTGCTGATTTCACTTTCAAGCCCTTTAAGCGGACAACCACCTATTGCCACCATTTTGTGACAACTTATACATATCAGGTGGTGTTTATGGCCGCTTCTCACCAGTGAAAACAAAGCTTTACTGTTATCGACAGCTGTTCTCTCCACAAGCTGGTTATCCTCCATAAGCTCCAGTATCCTGTATACTGTTGAGAGGCTTGCAGACCGCCCTGATTCTTTCATGCGAAGGTATATATCTTCAGCTGAAAGTGGTATCTCGGCATTTTCCAATATTTCCACAACGGCTGCCCTTGATTTTGTATTTCTATATCCCCGTCTTGAAATTATATTTCCGTCTTCCGGTTTATTAATCATTTCACACGACCCCGGTTAATTTTAGTTCCTGTCTATCGGTATGCATTCAATGAGCATCCTACAATACATCTTTTACATTATACTATATTGTGCAAATATGAACAATAAATCAAGTGATTAAGAAGGATTTTATTTCATATGAATAGAAATATATAAGTAAATGTGGTAATGGCAGATAATTGATTTTAAATAGCCTGGCAAGTTTTCATCAAAGATTTTAAATAATTGCTTATCTGTTTTATAATCTATTTAACGGTTATATCTATTTTATTTGAAAGAGGCCTGTGGCCTGAAAATAAAAAAAATCGGGGTATGAAAAATGAAATATACAGAAAGCTATTTAGTTTCTAGAGATGGAAAGCAACTGTTTTTTTGTGAATGGATAACCGACAGCAGCCCAAAAGGCGTTGTTTGTCTTGTACACGGCCTTGGAGAGCACTGCGGGCGTTACATTCATGTGGCTTCAAAGTTAACCGAAGCAGGATATTCCGTTATTGCATTTGACCTTCCAGGTCACGGTAAATCTCAGGGTAAAAGAGGGCATATTCGTTCATACAAAATATTGCAGGAAGATATAGGCATGTTAGTCAGTGAAGCTGTCAAACGCCATCCGGATATACCTTGTTATTTATACGGTCACAGCCTTGGTGGCAATCTTGTACTTAATTATGCCCTTGGCAATGATTCACGCCTGACAGGCATAATATCCTCCAGTCCATGGCTTAAACTCTCGATTCAGCCGAAGAGTTTAGTACTCCTCATAGGAAAAATTCTTGATAAGATATGGCCTTCATTTACCCAATCCAATATGCTAAATGCAAACGGTCTTTCTCATAAACCTGAAGTTGCTGAGGCATATATTAACGACCCCTATGTTCATGATAAAATATCTGTAAGACTGTTCAACAGAGCAAGTGCATACGGCTTGTTAGCTATTAAAAAAGCTTCCCAATGCAAGCTTCCTATTTTATTGATGCATGGCAGTGCCGATCCTATCACATCGCCTAAAGCCAGTAAGCAGTTTGCAGAAAATGCAGGTGAAGTCTGTACTTATAAGGAGTGGGAAGAGCTTTATCATGAACTTCATAATGAGTCTAATAGTGAAGAGATAATTCAATACATTATTGACTGGATGCAAGCTACATCCTGTAATAAATGTTAATTGGAGCATGAAACATGTTAATTAGCACAAAGAGTTAATTAAGCCATGTAATAAGATTAATTAGGCACGTAATAAGACTAATATTTGTTATATAATACAAACGGTGGCATTTAATAATAGCAGGATTATCCACAAAATCCTGCTATAAAAAGCTCTGCGGCAATCCTGCCATCCAACCTGCCGTTTTTTATCGCAATGTCCATTTCAAGGCTCTGATTTATAGCTGCTTTCAATACATCTACAGTAAATCTTTGAGCTTGTTTGTACAACTTTCCCGCTATAAACGGCAATATGTTCATTTTTGAAGCAGCTTCCTTTTCGTTTAAACCTTCATTAATAAGAAGTTTCATCTCCAGTATCTGTCTTAATTGGCGGGTCATCATAAAAAGTATTTTGGGAACAGGTTCTTTCAGTACAATTAAATCATTGAGAAGTTCAAGAGCTTTTGCACTGTTTTTTTCAGCTATGGCATCGGTAAGGTCAAAAATTCTCCCTTTAACAGACTTTGAGCAAACTTTGTCTATTATTTCCTCTGTTACTTTCCTATCATCACCCATAAACGAAATAATCTTATTTATTTCATTCAACAAACTGTTCATTCCTGCCTCACAGTTTTCAACGAGCATGGAAGCAGCTGTCATGCTTATTTCCTTCTTACTTGCTTTAAATACCTTAATAACCCATTTTGTGAGTTCAGCAGGTTTACGGTAGGAGAATTCCACAACAAGGCCGTTTTTGTTAATCACATTCACATATTTGATACGCTTATCTATTTCTTCCTCATAAAAAATCAGGTATGTGTAACTTGGAATACTTTGTAAAAATAAAGTTAACTGGTCATGCTGTTTTCCCTTTTTTTCAGTTTTTTCCTCGCCTTTGTTCTTTGAAGTAAAAAGGCCTGAATTTTTTACAATGACAATTTTCTTATCGGAAAACACAGGCATCGTCTCGCAATTATCAATTAATTTTTCAATATCTATTTTCCCTTCAAGTACAATTCTGTTCAAAGTACGTGTACTATCATCAACTACAGATTTCTCAATCTGTTTCAGGCAATATTCTTTAAGATATTCCTCTTCACCATAAAACAGGTAAAGGTTTCTTATTATATCTTTTTTTAATTCGTCGCGCAAAATATCGTAACTCATAGCACCAACCGCCTATACACTTTATACTCTGTATTGTTTCCTTTATTTTTATAGTTTCCCGTATCCAAATTTTCTTACCGTCAGAAAAGACGATAATAGCGCCACTTTCGTCAGTCCTGAAAACAGGTATCCCCAAATCCCTGAAAGCTTTCAATATTTCAGGTGAGGGGTGTCCAAAATTGTTTTTGCCTACACTTATCACTGCAGCTTTTGGATTAACCTCTTTTATAAATTCGACAGTGCTGGATGTATCAGACCCATGATGGGCAACCTTAAGCAAATCAGCTTTAAGATCAATCCCCTTGCCGACCATATAATCCTCTATTTCCTTCTCGATGTCTCCGGTAAAGAGAAAACTCACATTCTCATAATGTAATTTTATCACTAGGGAAGTATTATTTAAAGACAAATCATGCTTTGTATAGTCTCTGTCCGGATTAAGGACTTTCAAATATGTCCTGTCATCAAGCCTTATATTATTGCCGCTCTCCAATCTGACAACAGGTATACTCTTCTTTTTTGCTTCGGCCAAGATCTTACTGAATTCATCCTTGTGATCATACTTAGGAATTGCAAGGCTTCGGACATCTAAACTTTTTATTACCGGTTCAAGACCTTCTATATGATCACTATGTCCGTGAGTTGCAACCACTAAATCTATTTTAGTAATTCCGCAATCCAGTAGAAAAGGAATTACAACTGAATCCCCTATATTTGTTTCAGATCTGACACCCCCACTTGACCCACCTCCGTCAATTAAAACTGTTTTTCCGCTATAAGTTCTTATAAGAGCTGAATCACCCTGTCCAACATCAATAAAGACCACTTTTAGTCTTGCCGGAGAAAAGACACAAATAACTATTGAAATAATAACCACAGTGAAAACTGCAACATAATGAACCGGTCGGACTTTCCTTAAAACAGGCCTGTATAACAACAGTAAAAACACAGCAAGATAATAAATTACAATAAACAAAAACGGTGGTGTCGCAACACGCACTACCGAAAAGGGCAGGCTTGAATTAACTTTTGTAACATAAAGAATAAATGAAAGAAGGATACAATTTATATTAGCCATTAGTTGAAATAAAAACAAACTTATAGCACTGATTATCACCATAATAAAGCCCAGTATTGTAATAGTCTGAAGCAAGGGTACTACCAGAAGGTTGGTTGTAACTGAAAATGTAGATATCTTATTAAAATACAATATTGTTATAGGAAGAACACCTACCTGAGCTGCCAGAGTTATTGCAAGGTTATCGGTTAGAATATCAGGAATATGCGAGAGTTTTATACGCTCCATAAATCTTTTCATAATATCACTCACACTTTTATAAAACAGAACTAATGACAAAGTGGCTGCAAAGGAAAGCTGAAAGCCGATATCAAAAAGGATGTATGGATTGTATAAAAGTAAAATCAACGCAGCAAAGGACATACTCGTATATACATCCGTTTCCCGCCTTATTATCCTTCCTATAAGCATTACAATTCCCATTATTACTGCACGCAGGACTGAAGCCTGAAAGCCTGTTATGAACACAAACATGATCAGTATGAGTATAATAATTATATCTGCCACTTTCTCGTTCAACTGAATTTTTTTAAATATTAGGGTCAGGGGTGCCATAATAAAAACCACATGTGTTCCGGAAACTGCTATTATATGGGATATTCCTGCATCACTGAACTCTTCTTCCGTTTCCTTTGACAGCCCTTCCCTATATCCCACAAGCATTGCCGAAAGCAGACCGGCATGCTGTTCAGGAAGACATTTCTCAACAGTTTTGACTATTTTATCTCTTATACTAATACCTGCTTTAACCAGAAAATTTCCTTTGCTTATCTCACCTGTTTTGACTCTTTCACTTTTTGAAAAAATTGTGGCGGATACTCCTGAACGCGCAAGGTAATCTCGATAATCAAATCCTCCCGGATTTCTCTCTCCTGAAGGCATATTCAACTTACCGCTTATTGTCACTTCCCTTCCATAATCGAATTTTACTGTGTTTTCATCGTTCAACGTGGTAAAAAGAACTTTTCCGCTGATTCTCTCAGTTACATTGCTGCTTGTTATTTCAACGGTCTTTATTCTGAAACTCACCTTAGCACCGTTTATATCCCGATAGGAATCAATGAAACCCTTTATAGTTACATTCTCACCATAAAATCCTTCAAATTTTTTTATTGAAGCATTTCTGACATATTGAAACTCGAAAAAACCTATAGTATAAAAAAACAGCGCTACCATTACCGTACATAGTATTCTTTTTGAATTATAGAATAATGCCAGTCCAATGATTACCCCAACAGAAACAGACAGTAGGGCAAAAATTGTTGAATTAAAAGCTTTTCCAGTTAAAATGCCGACAATAAGTGAAACTGTAGCAAGAACCAGCGGCCTCTTCATATTCACCTCCGCAGTAAGTGCCTTGGCATAGTTAAATTAAATCGCATCTGTTAATATTATACAATATTAGAAATAATTTTCAATGATATGTTTGTAATGATATGCATTGTACTGAAATGTATATTGTGTTGAAAGTGTATTGTATAGAAAGTGAAACTAGAAAGCACCATTAGCTGACTGTATCTGTATGAAATTGAAATAAATATATCTGCATGTAATGAAAATAAAGGTTCTATAATAAATGTTGGGGTGGTTAAAAAAATTGCTCCAACATTTT
>ENA-UPAD01000981-UPAD01000981.1-bioreactor-metagenome-genome-assembly--contig:-NODE-981-length-34488-cov-471.463277_pt1 | contig 34488 bp, 29 predicted proteins | sample MGYA00238179_ERZ772710 | MGnify/ENA primary metagenome ERZ772710 (study PRJEB29004, sample SAMN07631245) | bioreactor metagenome | isolation source: Switchgrass digestor | place: USA: Dartmouth...
GTTGAGTTTACATATTGTTGAAACTGTCCAAATGTGCCGTAATGCATTGTAAATCTGTCGAAGCAATGTTAAACTAGAAAGGAATCGTGCAACATAAATCAAATTTTACAGGAGGTTTTCATCTGATGGCAGGTTACAAAAGGCGGTTTGGCGACAGATACGACGGCAGGCGTCTGAGATCTCTGGATCCTTTCTTCAAGATAATACCTTACATCATGCGGAGCCGTTTGGACTCGCAGATATTCTTCGAAGAAAAAATCGATATCACACATGCAGAGGCATATTTAAGGAAAAGGAACAAAACCTCCGATACGAGGCTGAGCATGCTCCATATCTTTATTGCTGCTGCCGTCAGAACTCTTGCCCTGAGACCCGCTCTCAACAGGTTCGTCGCAGGCCAGAAACTTTTTGCCCGCTTTGAATACCTGGTATCCCTTGCAATAAAGAAGGAAATGACTTTCGACAGCCCTGAAACGACCATAAAATTCAAATTCGAACCGACAGATACACTGTATGATGTAGCCAGGAAAGTAGAGCAACAGGTAAAGGAAAACAAGGAAGCGGAATCCGACAACACGACAGATAAGACTGCGCGCATCGTTACGCTTTGTCCCGGCTTCATCGTGAAATTCATAGTGTTCGTGGTCAGACTCCTGGATTACTTCGGGCTTATGCCAAAGATCATATACAAGGCAAGTCCTTTCCATACAAGCGTTTTTATAACCGATGTCGGATCACTGGGTATTTCTCCTGTATATCATCACCTTTATGATTTCGGTACGACATCCGTATTCGTCTCATTTGGCACGAAAAGGACCGAAAAAGTCATAGACTCGGACAACAACATTGTCAACAGAAGGTTTATAACGATGAGGATAGTGTGTGATGAAAGGATCGTCGACGGCCACTATTTCGCCTCAGCAGTCAAGCTTTACAAAACTCTGATCGAGAGCCCTGAAAAGCTGGAAGTCCCTCCGGTGAAAGTCGTGCCTGATGTGGACTGAATATAAATTACAGCCTTGATCCGGTCATTGCGGATCATTCCCTGCCGTTCCAGCAATATGTGCAGACCTTGCACGCCGGAAGGCCTATGGCATCGATCATATCCTCAAGCTTTTGGAATCTGAGGCTTGTAAAACTCAATTTCTTTCTGATGCACTCCACCATGCAATGGTATTTTTCGGTTTTGGGATCACAGTACTCATCAAAGCCGGAGGGCTCACGGCCTTCGATCTCCACTATGGAACGTCGTGTGATCAGGTCCATTTCCGAACGCGATCTTGAAAAGTTGAGGTATTTGCACCCGAACAGCAGCGGCGGGCACGCCGGCCTGACATGTACTTCCCTGGCATCGAAGTAATGCAGAAGCGCTACAGTCTGTCCCAGTTGTGTCCCGCGGACTATGGAGTCGTCACAGATAAGCAGCCGCTTATTCCTGATAAGTTCCGGTATCGGGATGAGTTTCATTTTTGCAACAAGGCTCCGGACACTCTGCTCCTGGGGTATGAAACTTCTTGACCATGTCGGAGTATACTTAACAAGAGGCCTGGAATACGGTATGCCTGATTCATTGGAATAACCCAGCGCGTGTGCAATGCCGGAATCAGGGACTCCCGCTACGGCATCCACCTCCCTGGTGTCGCCCCTGGCAAGGGCCTGCCCGCATTTGTACCTCATTATCTCCACATTCCTGCCCTCATAGGTGGACGCAGGGTAGCCGTAATAGACCCACAGGAACGCGCATATCTTCATTTCCTGCCTTGGCGGCGCCAAGGGCACGATCCCTTCAGGCGTCAGCAAAATTATCTCGCCCGGCCCCAGTTCATATTCCAGGCTGTACCCAAGGTTCGGTAGCGCACTGGATTCAAGCGAAACACAGTACGATTCGTCCTTTTTCCCCACCAGCAGCGGCGTCCTGCCCAACCGGTCCCTTGCAGCATAGATTCCTTCATGGGTAAGGACGAGCATCGTACACGAACCGTCTATTGCTTCCTGCGCTCCAATGATACCGTCCTTGATGGTATCTTCCTGATCGATGAGAGCGGCGACCAGTTCCGTGGGATTTATCTCGCCCCTGCTCATCTCGAGAAAATGTATATAATTGCGTTGAAAAGCCTTTCTGACCAGTTCGTCGATATTGTTTACGCGTCCAACAGTCGTCAGCGCATAGTGTCCATGGTGGGAGCACACCGTAAGCGGCTGCGCCTCGGTATCGCTGATGCATCCTATGCCCATGTTTCCGGACATCTCGGCAAGATCGCTCTCGAATTTCGCCCGGAATTGAATATTCTCGATATTGTGTATATATCCGGAAAATCCGTTTCCGGAAAACACCGCCATTCCGCCCCTGCTCGTACCCAGATGCGAATGGTAATCAGTTCCGAAATACAGATCCATTACACAGTCGTTTTTTGAGACAACACCGAATATACCGCCCATAATTACCTCATCCCGTCTGTTTGTATCCATTTAGGTTTAATGCAATAATTAACATACTATCATTGTATTTGGAAATCAGAAAGTGTCAAGTAAAAACAGCAAACGAGGGACGCTTTTTTGCCCCTCGCCTGCTGCATTCCTTTCTGCCGCTTCCTGTTTTCGAATCCGTACCGCCTTTGCTGTTATTCCGCCTGCTGGTCATTTATCAGGTAAAGGATCTTGACCGCATTCCCTGCGACATATTTATTGCCATATACCGCTGTTACGCTTATATAATACTCAGTTGCATAGGTGAGTTTTTCAAAATCTCCGTTGTGATACTGTTTGGCAGAGTCGATGACAACCGATGTGGTATCTTTACCATAAGCCTGATCATAATAGCCGTTTGCAGGATATGCGGGTTTATCGCTTTTCTCCGAGATGACAACACGGTATTCCGTCAGAAGCGAAGAATCCAGCTTGTTCCACTTCACCACCAGCTTGCCGTCTTCGTACGCTGCGCTCACCTGCGGCGCCGGGAACAGTTCCGGGCTGTCTTCGCCGACATACGTGCACCTTATGGTGTTGCCGGTCACCGACTTATCATTGTAAACAGCCGTCACACTGAAGTAATACTGCTCACCATTGATAAAATAGCCTTCGAAATCGCCGTCGGTATACCTGGTGGAGTTATCTATCACCGCGTAAGTCCTGTTTACATCATTGATCTTATACAGGTAGCCGTTCTCCGGGTATGTTACAGTGCTGTCATTCTTGGATGCCGAAACAATATATCCGGTCAGCTTGGGCGAATCGATCCTGTTCCATCTCAACACCAGTTTCCCGTTCTCCACGGAAGAACTGACATCAGGCGCCACGTACAGTTCAGGGTTCTCAGTCCCGTTATAAACGAAGCTGACCGTGTTCCCCGGTACATTCCTGTCGGAGTATACCGCCGTCACGCTTATATAATAGGTCTGCCCTTTGGTGAGGTAGTTCCCGAAATCACCGCCATTGTATTTTGTTGAGTTGTCGATGACGGCATATGTCCTGTTCCTGTCCGTGATTGTGTAGAGGTAACCATTATCCGGGTACTGGGGAGTGTTATCGTTTTTGGAGATCACGACCCTGTATTCCCTGAATTTTTTCGAGTCGATCCGGTTCCACCTGAGAACATGCTTGCCATTCTCCGCTGACAGGTTGACAACCGGCGCCGCATACTGTTCGGGATTCTCAGGACCGTTATAGACAAAGCTGACCGTGTTCCCCGGCACATTCCTGTCGGAGTATACCGCCGTCACGCTTATATAATAGGTCTGCCCTTTGGTGAGGTAGTTCCCGAAATCACCGCCATTGTATTTTGTTGAGTTGTCGATGACGGCATATGTCCTGTTCCTGTCCGTGATTGTGTAGAGGTAACCATTATCCGGGTACTGGGGGGTGTCATCGTTTTTGGAGATCACGACCCTGTACTCCCTGAATTTATCAGACTCTATCCGGTTCCACCTGATCACCTGCACATTGTTTTCCGTTTTGAGTTCTATTATCGGCCTCTCGTACGTATAACCGGTGTTCGGGTCATAGGTGACTTTTTCTTCATCATATGTCACTTTCTCTTCGTTCTTCTCAAATGCACGCTTCAGAAGAACGGCCGCCTGTGCACGCGTCAGATTGCCCTGCGGATCGAACAGCAGCCTGCCGTTTTCCGTTTTCCCCACAATAAGGCCGTACTTGACCGACAATGCAACGTGCTTCCTGAGGTTCGGAGAGATCTGGTCCTTGTCTGCGAACTGGTTAAGGATACTTGTATCTATTGACTCACCCTGATAGCCAAGTGCATTGACAAGTGCAACAGCCATGTCTTCTCTGACCGCCGCCAGCGACGGTTTGAAGTAATCTCCGCTGGAAGTCCTGAAGCCTGTGAGGTATGGCTTGGCGCTTTCCACATACGGGTACTCCCACGAATTCTTCTTTACATCCAGGAACGAAGGCGTTTCCGGGGAGTATTTTTTCAGATTGAGAGTGTTTACCATCATCTTGGCAAACTGTGCCCTGGTAACTATACCGTTCGGATCAAAACGGTCGCCTCCGACGCCGTCGATGATGCTCCTTTCCAGCATCCACATGATGGCATCATATGCCCAGTGGCCTGGTTTTACGTCTTTGAACTGTTTGGAGTTCGACTGCGCTGACTTTGCAAAAGCCAAAGACGAAACAGAGAAAAGCAGTGTAAAACACAGAACAACTGAAATAAGCTTTCTTATCCCGTTTTTCATACCATTTCTCCCTCCATTGGTTTTATAATACATTTCTGCTTTTGTAATATAGATTCGCCGGCATTGTGAAATATTCCGAGGTGATTTTGATTCGTAACATAAATGTAATATCCCGGTAATATCACCGGGATATTATGTCCTGATATTCACATACCGGTAAGACGGAGGGATTAACAGATGCCTTAATGTCGTCATCGCCAACTGAATGGGATCGGGTCCCTGAGCTTCACAACGGTATTTTCGCTTACCATATGTTTGCTATGGTGCATATCTGCCCGGGAATTCTGCACGGGCCAGTTGGGTATATTTGTTTACAAAATCACTCTTCGCTTCGGTATATCCATCTCTGTCATGGGTGTACTTCTCTTTCAGCGCAAGTTTCAGCCTGCCGTATTCTTCGGCGATATCCGGATGCACGCATAAATAGTCCCTGAAGTATAATTCGTCCCAGTCGCCGGAGTGCCTGACATGGATATGTGCGCACTGCCCGCTGAAACCCTGAGGAGTATATCCCTTAAGGTACATAATTATATCCTTCTGAGGAGTGTTTACTATGTATCCTTCGTCTCTCATCCTTTCAGTGATCGCGGACAGGTCGGTATCTTCCCGGATCTCCAGCAGTATATCAATAGTTGGCTTTGAAACAAGCCCGGGCACGGATGTGCTCCCGATGTGATTTATCCTGACGATCTTATCGCCGAAAACAGACCGCAGGAAATCCGCTTCAGCCGCATAATGATCCTTCCATGCGGGATCATGCTTCTCGAGTTTTACCGGAAACAGTTCGGAAAGTCTCTCCTTCGTTACACCTGTGAAATCCTGCCGCACTACTTTCCCTCGCTTTCAACACCATTCTTTTATTTTGATCCCCACCGCCAGCCATGTTCCAGCATGACCTGGCGGACTATGTCCATCGCCTTTTCATCCAGACCCGTTGCAGACGAAATATCACGCTCGCTTCTGTGTGTAAATTCGTCAAGATAAGTGCAGCCCAGTCCTTCGACAGCTTCCCTTGCGCCGGCATCAAGGCGGTCAAGCAATACTTTTATGGGGACCGGGACATACCTGTCCTTTGGCGGGAAGCTCTTGTCAAACTCCAGCACATCCTTATCGTCAAGGCTCTCAAAAACCGGATCGATGAAAAAACGTCCCTGGATGCCGTCAAGCGCTCCCTCATACAGCGGCAGCGCCATGAAGGCATCGAAAGTATTCCCGTCGGAGGTGGTAAGGCCAAACTCTGACGCCCGCCTGAACCCGACGCGGGGATAGTAATCCGGGTGGCCGAATATCACTATGGCACGGTAACCAAGTTTTCTGGCTTTCTCAAACGTATGCAGCATCAGGGCTTTGCCGACCCCCATGTTCTGGTATTCCGGCAGCACGCTGAGAGGTCCGAACGTGAGCACCTCGTGTGTTATCCCGGATGGATCCTCGATCCTGGCCCTCGTATAAATAATGTTGCCCACGATCCTGCCGTCCGCCTCAGCCACATAGTCAAGTTCCGGGATAAAAACCGGGACTTTGCGCAGCCTGTGCACAAGCAGATGTTCGTCACAGAAACCTCGGATACTTCTCCAGAACGCTTCGCGCGTCAGTTCCTCAACAGCACGGTAATCTTCGGGGCGTTCAAGCCTCAGGGTGATATCCGGTTTCGCCATTCCAATCCTCCAGTCTTAATGAAGCGACATTCGGCCGCCAATTGTCCAATACTCTTTATAATAAGTGACTGCCGCCGTGCCAGGTACCATTTTTATTTCCTGAACACAGCGCATAATGTTTCCGATCCTTCGTAATAAGGGTTTCCGGCCACATCGGCATAAAACCCGTCATATATGAATCCTGCCGGTAGTACCTCGCTCAGAAGGAAGTCCGTTGTGAAGCTGGTGTCCCATATATTGTAGCAGTGCACCGCGTTCTCTTTTATAATAACATACCTGTCGAGAGAGATGTTTTCATTATAGCGATATTGCGCGTTCAGGCAGATATAGGGTTCATCGCTCCAGAATCCGCCCTGCCGGCAGATTTCCCATGATGTGCCTTCTTGTATGCCTGAGGTGTAGACTGGCGTGAAAACATCGAAAAGGAACCTGCCTCCCGGCTTCAGCGCCCGGTAAACGCGCTGCAGCAGGCCGGCGCGCTCAACGGGTATCAGCGCTCCATAGTCGCAATAAATAAGTGTGATCATATCGAAGGCATTTTCGTAGTCCATCTGCAGGTAATCCATAAAAACATAATTGCTCTTTTTGTCATGTTCCCGGGCATAGGAAATGGAACGCTCCGAGAGATCCATGCCCGTGACGCTGAATCCCCTGTCCGCAAAGCGCTTCGTATATAGCCCGGGTCCGCAGCCGATATCCAGCAGGCTTGCCCCTTCCGGCAGCAGGGAAATGATCCATTCGACAGACCGGTCGATGAACTCGGGCCTGCGGCTCGCAGCGTCGGTGTTGGGATCCAGATGGGCTTCCAGCATCCCTTTGGATATATGCGGATCATTCCAGAACTTCTCGTGTGTTCTCTCATACAGATCAGGTTTTTTCAACAACGCACATAATTCCAGGTACATATCGGATCATTCCTTACGTCGATAAGTCGCTCCGGATGCCGTAGCACCCGGGATATACCGTTTGTTTGATTTTATCCCTGCAGTTGTCACGCCGCAAGTGAATATAATGTTATCATTAAAAATATCACGTACTGTCCCATGCCTGAATGTTCCCGTATCTCAATCGAAAAAGCTCAATTGCTCCGGCTGCCTGACCTCGTATGTATGCAGGTATCTGAAAATCTTGGCATTATCGCAGACTATGCCGTGTTTTCTGCACTCTCTGTAAAAAATGTCCATTAGTTTATCGTTGTTGTCGCTCGTTACTTCGTAACTGTAACCGTATTTTTTATGGTACTTCTGCTTAAGACCCGGAAAATGTACATCGAGTTTCGAATAAAAGTATTCCCTGTTGCCTTCGCGCAATGTCATGCCCATGCCAAAACATATGATCCCATATACTTTCGACTTGGCGCAGTAGTCCAGGATGCCTCTCAGATTCTCCTCCGTATCGTTTATGAAAGGCAGGATCGGGTCCAGCCATACGACCGTTGGAATACCGTTCTGATTCATGATCTTCAGCACCTCAAAACGTTCCCTGGTTGTACAGACAGCAGGCTCCAGGATCCTGCAGAGGTTTTCGTCGTATGTAGTAAGCGTCATCTGGACAACACATTTGGATCTCCTGTTTATGCTTGTCAAAAGGTCCAGGTCCCTGAGTATGCGGTTGGATTTTGTCAGGACGGTAACGCCGAAACCATATTTGTCTATGATCTCGAGACACTTTCTCATATAGCCCAGCTTTTCTTCGATGTGCATATATGGATCACACATGCTGCCTGTGCTTATCATGCACTTTTTGCGCTTCTTTTTCAGCGCAGCTTCCAGCAGTTCAGGCGCGTTGACCTTGACTTCTATGTCTTCGAATTCATGCTCCATGTTGTAGCATTTGCTCCTGCTGTCACAGTAAATGCAGCCATGGCTGCAGCCACGGTATATATTCATACCGTTCTGTGACGACAATATCGATTTGGCTTCCTTAAAGTGCATATCGACTTCCCTTATGGCTGCCGGGTACACCGGGCAGGAAAACCGTCCCCGTATCTCAGCCATCCCTCTGTTTGATGCGTCCTTAAGCATTATTTGCTGAACACAAAACCCTCCAGTTCGCAGATCGGCCTGTTTTCGAAGCCTCCTTTTGCCCACTCCCAGACGTCGCCGTATTTGTCCTCGAAAACGAAATACAATGCGTGCCTTCCAGTCACGCACCGCACGACTGAATAAAGGATCCCGTCATCCGGGCCAATATCGCATCTGCCAATTTCCATGCCGTCTTTCCAGTCGTCGATGAGGATCCTGACCTGTCCTTCCGAGCCGCAGCCCCTGATTTTGGCCGAGAATTCCATGGTCCTGCTGGAGTAATCTTCTCCGAAATCAAAATATTTAAAGCCGACGACACATCCATTCGTAATATTGACTACGGGCCGCTGGAAAATGTTCCTCTCAGTTATGTAGCATCCGCCTTTCAGCACGCATGCAATGTCAGCCGGCGTATATCGGTACGGGGAAAGAGACTTTTCAAAACCCAGTGATGTCATCTCGACCTGCGGGATCCTTCCGTCGCTGAGGATCTCAATGCGTTCGACGCAGGCACGCCTTGAAAAGACAGAATTGTTGGTCATCCTGTGATAGAAAATATACCACTGGCCGTTTATTTTGCATATGGAGCCATGGTTGTTCCCGCCAGGATAATCGATACCATTATCGATGATGGTGCCGCCGTATTCGAACGGGCCCATTGGCGACCTGCTGACCGCATAGTCCAGCCGGCTTCCTTTCCTGGGCGAGTAGATCAGGTAATACGTATCTCCGATCTTTCTCGGCGAACATGCCTCATAAAAATCGCTCGGCCTGTTTCCTGCCGGGATTATATCCTTCCTGACCGATCCGGGCAGGATCTCATGCATGTTGTCCGGATCTATCTCAGCCATGTATGACCTTTCGAATCCCCAGTAAACATAGACTCTGCCGTCATCATCCACCAATACGCCCGGATCGCAGAAGACCCCTTTATCCATATCGTTCTCGTAGACGGCAGGAACGCTGTACTGTGAAATCAGTCTGAACGGTCCTTCCGGCCTGTCGCTCACGGCAACGCAGCCTTTTGTATAGAAAATATACGCATAAAGGTAGTACTTCCCGTCTTTCTCGACTACATCCGGCGCATACAGTTCGCCGTCTGTCCATGGCGTATCGCTTTCATGGTCGCGGTCCGCCCTTGTATGGAACGAGTCTCCGTGGCATATCCAGTTATTCAGATCGTTCACGTCCGCAGACCAGACTTTCAGTTTATAGTCGCAAAACTTGCCGGATGCTGCGTTGTCATGTGAACCGTAAACATAGACCCTGTTTCCGAAAACTCTTGGTTCACCGTCCGGTATGTATTCCCAGTTCGGCAGGTATGGATTGGCCATTTTTATCCTCCTTTGCCGGTTGCCAGGCACGAGATCCGTTCCAGCGTCTCAACCGCCCTTCCGGCTGATGTGCCTGGCAGCACGTATCATTTATTCTGCATAACCAAATCATAAGTCTTCTCTATCACACGCCAGTGATAGGGTGCTGAAAAGCCATGCCCTTCTCCCTGGTATACTTCTATTTTTGCATTGGGATATAGTGCAGCCGCTCTCTGCCCATATCCGACAGGTACGACATTATCCTTGTCGCCGTGGAATATCAGCACTTCCCGGTCATACTTCCCTATATGCTCAAAAATGTCATATCCGTGGACCGCTTCAAAATACGCCCTGCCAAGCGTTACTCCCCAGAATTCGTACAGGTCCGGTATGCTCACTCGTGTCGGGAACCGTTTGTTCCAGTCATCCGGAATGCAAAGCGCAGGAAAGTCCAAAACCAGGCCCTTTATATCCGCACCGTGCTCATCGGCTGTCAGTGCCGCGACTGCTCCGCCCTGGCTCATTCCGAACACGAATATGTTGTTTGCGTCCACTCGTTCCCATTTCCTGACGTTTTCCAGGACAGCAATCAAATCTTCTTTTTCAGTAAACAGGGACATTTCATATGTCCTGAGACTGCTCCTGGAGTTTACGGATCCTCCGCAGAAATCGAAACGATAAGCAGCCACGCCTCTGGACACCAGGTACTCGCTGTATTCTGCGAAATCGTCCGCAGAACCGTTGAATCCGTGGCAGAATATTACGATCGGCCACTTGCCCGTCCCATCAGGAAATTCAGCTATGCCATATATTATTCGGCCATGATGTCCGATTTTTATGACTTCCCTCGTCACATGTCCCACTCCTCTCATTTCCAGATTGATATCATAATTGATATCGGCAGTTCTCATCAGTTAGTTTCGGCAAGTTCATCAATGTAAGCCAGGTCACTTTCGATTTCTCTCTCTCCGGCTTTTCGCATAATCGCGGAAAGCCAGCAGTTCTGCCCTGTCCCAGGTCACGCCGCCGGTCTTCCTCTCAGCCTCATCGACCGCCCTGTCCGAGCTATAGACCTCCAATGCCTTCCCGACGAGCGCCGAATATTCCTGAGGCAGATTCCTGATACCCCACAAACCGCCTTCATATTTGCTGAGTATCTGTCTTCCGTCCTCCTCAAGCAGCTGTAAGACACGGCAGATATTCAGGATGCAGTAATACGGCGATTCACATATGTTCTTATCCGAAACGGTCCAGTCAAAATCCGCAAGCACCGACTGCATGAAATCATTCCAGTCAACCTCGCCGAAAACTTCATCGACAGGCTTTCCATACAGGCACACTCCACGTTTTTTCACACACATCAGGTGTGCGGGAAGGTCGGGGTCGGTAAAATGTTTGCCGTATTCGACACGGTCGTCGAGCACCATGCGGTGCCATGCCTCGCTGTAATGCAGTTCATACGGCATTTGGGAAGGCACGGTCCGTGCAGTCCCGAGCGTTATCACGCTAAGCTCGATACTTCCGGTTGTCGGTCTTTTTTCCGCATATCCGGCAATCGACCGGTTGAGGCTTCCGGCAAAACCGGCATCAAGACCATTATAAACGACGATTATGAGGTCGATATCGCTCTTGGGCGGGAAGTAGCTGCCCATCGCCAATGAACCATGGAGATAGACACCGGCAAGGTTGCTGCCCAGCCTGTGCCTGAACAAATCCACCAGACCCGTAATATAATCGCGTATCCCTTTATCGCAGTTCGTCCACGACTGCGGTTTGGTTTTCATATGAGGCTCCATGACTGTTAAAGGGTACGTACGGCAAACCGTATGATCTGTCGCACCTCACAATATACTTAGCCTGCGTACAATATCGTCTATCTGTCTTTCGCGGTTTTTCCGCGACCAATTGACGACACCGCTCGATATGATCTCAGCACCTTTCGCCCTGCATACCTCAGTTATCTGGCGGACCACATGGTATCCGCCCATCCACGGCCACTTCAGCTGCTGTGTCACAAAACAGCTGACTTTTTTGCCGGTCATATCGGGCAGCTGCGAAAGATACGTCTTCATAGCACGCGCCAGGGAGAATGCATGTACCGGCGATGCGAAAATCACCGCGTCATACTGCAATACATCCGGCATTGATTTAAGCTGAACAGGCGCGTTCGAATTCGGGTTGTCGTCCACGGGCTCCACTCTTTCCAGGCTGACTGCATGTCCCGCAGCTTTTATGGCCTGCTCAAGTTTCTGGGCAACCGACAGCGTATGCCCGGTATGGGAATAAACGATTATACCTGTTTTCATATTCACATCCCCTATCTATAAACTTTTACAGCCTTTAACATACCAATATACGAAAAATATCGTCCAGGGTCCCAAACCGGAAACTTCCGCTTTATACTGCCGTAAAGTAGATCAGCTTCCCTTTGAAATCGCCGTGCAGGCCTGTGATATTTATACCGGCATACATCAGTGCGCTGCCTGAGTATGTTTCTCCGGTCTTTTCATCCCTGTAGACGGTATCCTCGTCAAGCCCTTTCAGGCGTATCCTGCGGCTCTTGTAGTTCGGCCTCTGCATCACCTGTATATATGTAACAAGCGCTTCCTTTTTATCCTTGGACACGACCATCCACGCATCATACAGGTGATTCTCGCAGTAATCGGCGATCCTGTAGTAGTCGCCTTCGCGGACCAGGTCGTTGTACTTGTGATACATCTTTATCTGTTCAGGGATCATTTCCCTGTCTTCCTTCGGTATCCTCGTCACATCAAGTTCATACCCGAACGTTCCCGCCAGCGCCACGTATCCTCTTGTCTCAAAGGGTGTTGTCCTGCCGAGGACATGGTTGGGGCAGTCGCTCACATGCGCCCCGATCGTGGAAAGCGGATACACCATGGCAGTGCCGCGCTGTATTGCCAGGCGTTCTATTGCATCGGTATCGTCGGAGCACCAGATCTGCGGGCAGTAATACAGTATGCCCGGATCAAACCTTGCACCGCCGCCTGAGCAGCCTTCGACCAGGATGTACGGGAAATCGGTCGTTAGGCGATCCAGCATCCGATAGACAGCAAGCACGTACCGGTGGCAAAGCTCGCCCTGCCTTTCGCGCGGCAGCCAGTTGCTGCCAAGATCGCTCAGAGGGCGGTTCATATCCCACTTCACATAAGCAATGTTGGCTTCCGTCAGTACTTTTTTCATCATGCCGTAAACAGTTTCGACAACTTCGGGATTTGTCAGATCCAAAACCAGCTGGTTTCGCGCCAGGCCGGGAGCGCGGCCTTCTATGTGTATGCACCAGTCAGGATGGGCACGGTACAGGTCCGAATCCGGAGAGATCATTTCAGGCTCAAACCAGATACCGAATTTCATGCCAAGCTTGTTCACTTCATCAACGAGAGCCTTCAGCCCGCCTTTTAATTTCTCTTCATTTACGACCCAGTCGCCGAGTGAGCAATTGTCATCGTTGCGTCTGCCGAACCAGCCGTCGTCCATTACCAGCATCTCGATGCCGAGAGCGGACGCTTCCTTTGCTATCGCCAGCAGCTTTTCGGTATCGAAGTTAAAATAAGTTGCCTCCCAGTTGTTGATAAGGACAGGACGCTTTTCGTTCCTGTACGGGCTCCTTATAAGATGGCCGCGGTACAGGTCATGGAAAGTCCGTGTCATAGCGCCGATGCCCTGATATGAATAAACCATTACGACTTCAGGGGCAACAAATTGCTCACCGGGCTCCAGCAGCCATTCGAAATCAGTCGGGTTGATGCCCATGACCACCCTGGTCGTTTCAAACTGTCCGCCTTCGACGCAGGCACAGAAGTTACCGGAATAAACAAAGTTAAAACCGTAGACTTCACCGAAATCTTCCGTCGCATCGGATCCGACGACAGCTATGAAAGGGTTGCACTGATGGCCTGGCTCTCCGCGGTTCGAAGAGAACACCTTTTTCCCCAGTCCTGCAGGGATCCTCTGTATATGCCTTTCCCTCGCCCACGAGCCATGCAGCGATATGATGTCGAAGTCATCCCCTTCCAGGTCGACACAGCATGAGAGTGCTTTTCTCAGCCTAATCGGGTCTGATCCGTTATTTTTGATCCGTACGCTTCTCGTTATGACATCAAGTTTTTCAAAAGCAGTATAGACAAGAACCACTTCAAGCTTCAGCACAGTATCCTCACAGAAAATTTCAAGGGTCGTGCAGTCATCCTCGTTTCCGAAAGTAGCCGGCAGCCCGTCCAGCTTCGGCTTGCCGCCCGTTATCCTGTGGGACACATACTGCAGCTTGCTTGCCGCATGGCCGTCAACATCACGGATCTCAAGGCACGTTTCGCGGAAATCCCCGATCCCGTGCGTCGGGTACTCCTGCGGAAAAGCATCATAGAATGACAGCCTGTCCCTGTTGTTTTTCGATGGAAGAAACGGATACTCGTTTGTATGCATAAGGCTTTCCGGTGAAAAATGCCCGTCCCCGATACGTCTTCCGAAATATACATGCCCGATGAAATCCTCATCATCGACGATCCCGATGATATATGAAGTGTTGTTCGCGTCAAGCTTGAAAACTCTCTGATCCTCAAAGTACTTTATTCCCATTCCGGTCCTCCAGTTCCCGCATCATTGGCAAATATCCAGGTATTTTTGATTATCATACCAGTCTGCTGCCGATGATATGTTATAGTTACCGGATAATTATACCACAAGTTGCCCCTCATATCGAACACGACAGAAATACGCAAGCCTCCGTATACCGGCATCCTGCTGCTGTTGCGCCAGATCCCGGAACCAGACCTGATAATTGAAAAATTTTTGTATCTTTTGCAGCATTTTCTCCGTCTAAAGAGTATACAGAGCGGAGGGGTTGATATATGGCATACAGGTCCTGTCGGCCGGAGGACTTCGATGCATTTGTGGCAAGGAATGAAAACAGATTGTTCCGCGCTGCTCTGTCAATGACGGGAAATGCGTCCGACGCCGAGGATATACTGCAGGAAGTATTTTTGCGGGCATATGAGAAAGCCCCTGAGTTTACATCAGGCGAGCATGAAAAAGCATGGCTCATGAAGGTCACGATCAACCTTTGCAAAAGCCGGCTTCGTTCCCCATGGCACAAACGCCGGGTCGCCATGCTGGAATCATACCCCGCAACCGAACCGGAACAGCATGAACTAATGGAGCAGGTCATGTCCCTGCCTTCCAAATACCGCGCAGTCATCCACCTATACTATTATGAGGGATACTCCGTCAAAGATATTTCGGAACTAACCGGGCAAAGGGAGTCCACAGTAAGGAGCCATCTGACCCGCGCCCGTCAGAGGCTCAGATCGTTTCTGAAGGAGGAAGTATGAAAGCATATAAAGATTATATGGATAAAATAACAGTATCAGATGCGCTTCACCGGAAACTCGTGTCACATGCATCAGGCAACGTCAGGCCTGTTTTGATCAGGCGGTATGCGGCAGCCTTCGCCTGCCTTGCATTGGCGCTGGTCTGTACTTATGCAGTGACACAGTTATATCAAAACAATACGCCGCAAGAGCCAGGTAAAGATCCATATGTCACACCCGGTGAAACCCCGGTCGCTGCAAAGTCCGGCGGGTCTCAGAGTATTGCGGGCCACAGTAATACTGCGTCCGATGAATCCGATACAAACCCGTCTGTTTCACAATCAGATGATACTTCATCTGCAGGACAGCCGGAAGGCTCTCCATCAGTATCAAAACCTGATGAAGCTCCGTCAGTTCCGTTTCAGGATGAGAGTCCGTCCGTGGCCGATATACTAGTCAAACGCATCTCGGACTCCGCCGGAACCGATGTGCTGCTAAATAATCTAAGCCTCGATGAAGCCCGCGCTGACGCTGATTTCGGTGCCTATCTGCCGAAAACCGTTCCCTCCGGATTCGCCTTCGAATCCGCGACGCGCTATGTCGATGAGAAAAGCAACCACCTGACCGCATTGTGGTTCAAAGGCATGCGCATGATACACTGGAGCGTTTCTAAGCTTGATGTGGAGGACAAGGCCAGGATCACCTCCGTATCGGACACAAAAAACTATGACCTTGCGCTGTATCCCATCCCCCATGCGGAATCAGTACCGGAAGATTTAAGAGAAATCGTGGACGACCCCATCTTCATCATAGACGATCTGACGCTGGACGCAGTGAAAGCACGTGCGTATGAGGTCCAGGATGCCGGCGATATCTCCGGGCCCCGGATGAGTTTCAGCGTGCTGTATGGCGATACGCTGATAAAGCTCTACGTGAAGGGAGCATCACCCGAATCTGTTTTTGACATGCTTATGCAGATCAAAGCCTGACACGGAACATGTAGAAAATCGCCTGTGACTGTGCAATTTTTTCGTTTATGGGCGCTTTTACGGTTGTTTTTATTGTATATTATCCATATTTTAGCTACATAATATGGCAATTCTCGTATTACGTATACTTAGCCGCGCCCATAAACGAAATTTCTGCACACCAGCAACAGATCAGGAAATTCATCTGCGGAAACGATAAAAGAGATGTCCTGTTGAGGCTTAATATGATTTGAGCCTCAACAGAAGCGATTCCAGGAAATCCGCAGTCATGGCATACTGCAGAAAACAAAAGATTTTTGCATCATCCGCAAACGAATCAGGCTTCTTTAATATCAAAGCAAAAAGAATCCAACCCGTTTGTGATGGACCGGTCAGCCCGGAATTTTGAAATAAGCGCTTTCACTCAGCTTATGCATCTCAGAGTCCATTTCAAAGGAAACGAAGAAGTCGACCCTGTATGTTTCGCCCGGTGCGAAATCCCTGGCTGAAAGATCAAGTTTTTCGTTCACTGTGAATTTTCCCCCGCTGTTTATAGTCTCGTCGACTATAGGAAGTATGGAAAACGGGTATTCTTCAGAATGCCTGTATACTTCATTTCCGCTTTCGTCATATACGGCAAAATCGTAAAACGGATAGTACAAAGTAATTGTAATGTCCTTGCCGGCATTATTTCTTACCTGGAACTCCAGGTCGATGGTATTGCCGGCGGCATTTGCTATCAATGCCGTGCTGACGGCGTCACTTTCCGCGTAGGAACCATCGGTCTTTTTATCCGAAATATTGACTGTCCTTGTCGCCTGGTCCCATGTTACTTCTTTGCCGAACAGTTCTGCAGCTTTCCTCAGTGGCACATATGCGGTATTGTTATACACAAAATGGTCGAGATCGGTTTTTTCTCCGTTGTACAAAATGTTAAGGGAGTTGAGCATGACCTGGATACTCGAACTTGCGAATGCATGCGCAGCTGCTAATGCTATGCATACCGTTACTGCTAATAATAGCGACAATCTTTTAGTGGTTCGTGACATGTATATCCCTCCGTAATCTGATTTTTTCCGCGGCTGTTTCCTTTATCAGCCGTCATATGAAAGACGTTTCTGCCGTTCAAAATGTTGCACGTCCCGGCACAAAAAGAAGCCGGTTGAAATACAACCGGCTTTTGGCCAATGAATGTCCCCGCAAAATCACTCGGTCCGCAAAGCAACTACAGGATCTTTCTTAGCTGCGCTTCGGGACGGTATGATCCCTGCGATCAGTGTCAGGAGCATGCTGATTACGACAAGCATAACCGCGACCTCAGGCGGCAGGAAAGCTGAAAGATTGCTGAGACCTGTCAGATGATGGAGTATCATGTTGATCGGTATGCACAGCAAGTATGTGATCAGTACGCCCAGCAGGCCGGAAGTGAACCCTATTATAACGGTCTCGGCATTGAACAGGCTTGATACATTTCCCTTCGATGCGCCGATGGCACGGAGGATACCGATCTCCTTGGTGCGCTCCTGCACTGAAATAAGCGTGATCACGCCGATCATTATAGATGATACGATAAGCGACACTGCAACGAACGCTATAAGGACATAGGTGATCGCGTTTATGATCGTTGTGACCGACGACATTATCAGACCTACATAATCGGTATATTTGATTTCCTTCAAATCATCCACGCTTTCATTGTACTCTGCAATGACTTCTTCTATCACGTCCTTGTTGGCAAATGACGACGCATACAGGTTGATAGCAGCAGGACTGCCGCGGTCGACAAGGCCGAGCCTGAGCAAATTATCCTCATAGGTGGAATCCGAGAATACCACCAGTTCATCATAATAGGCAGCACACTGTTCATCGGTGAACTGTTCCAATGTCATATCGAGCGCTGCCGCAAGCTGCTCGCCGCTCATGGCGCTCATCTGTTTTGCAGCCTCAGCGGCATACTGCGCCCTGAACTGCTCTTCCAGCCCCTTGACAAGCAGTTCCGCAAGATCTTCATCGCTCATTGAAGCAATATAGCCGGCAATCGTTTCCTCATCCATTCCCGTTTGCTCAGCCATTGCCGGAGCGATCGCCTTTTCCATGTCAGCGCGCGTCATACCTGCCAGCGTGCCTGAAACAAACTCCTGTACCGCTTCCTCCGAAGGAATGCTCATGATCTTTTTATATGCCTCCGCTTTCCCGGCAGTATCAAGGGATGAGACGTAATTCCTGAATTCGTCAGCCCTGCTGCTTTCAGTCTGATCCACGCTGGTGCTCCTGAACGGCAGGCCGGTGAAAATGTCGGTGGACGGATCCGCAAGCTGTGCTTTTACGGCATCAGACTCATTCGCTTTATCGATGATGTAATCAGTGAGCATATACGTATAACCTATGGACGCGTTCGTCATCGGTGAGATAGCGTCTTCATCCGGCTTTGCAATACCGACGACGCGGAGCTTCAGCGCATTGTCGTACAGATACTTAAGTCCTGCTTCCGTTTCCCGCAGATCCGTATATGTCCCTGTCTTTTCATCATACGTATAGCAATCGCAGTTAAGGATGGTGCGGAAATCCATATTGCATATATCTTCATACGACCATTTCCTTATCTCATAGTCAACTGTCTTCTTGTTCAGAGCGGCGTCCATAAGGATCTCAATTTCTTTCTCAGACAACAGTCCCAGCGTGTAAAGCGTCAGATCGTCGATCTCATTGTTCTCATCCACAAAAAGTACTAGTTCGTCATACCTGGACGGCCATCTTCCGTAGATTATGTCATATTGCTTTTCAGTAACGCTGTTGACAGGTTTCCCCGAATCTCCCGGCACAAGTTCCTTCCAGAGGCCCATGGACTGCTTCATCAGGGAATCCGTACGGCCCATGACCGTTTGCTCCCTCAGGGCAAGCATCGTCGACATATCCATTTTGGCGTATTTTTTCATGACTTCAGTCAGCACCGTCTGCCTGTCGGAACGGATAATGCTTCCGTCCACGTTTTTCGTATATATCATCAGGTCCAGGTCATAAGAATACTGTACGCCTGACAGCGCGGAATGGAGCTTGCTGTTCTCATCCGCACGCTGTGCTTCGATATACTCCTTGAATGCCTTAAGGTCGTTTTTCTGCGTATCGAGCGAGTTCATCGAATTCATCATCTCGTATATCATTGCTTTCTGATATACGGCATCGTCCTCATGTTCGGAAACCGACTTCGCTTTCCCCAGGAAAGTGGAGATCAGGCTCGACATGTCCACGCTCTGCGCCTCGATCGTCAGCGGGTAGGAAGCCAGCGTATCCTCCTGGACCGAATCGATGAAAGCTGTCGTTCCTTTCGATACAGCGTAAATCAGGGCTATGCCGATAATGCCTATGGAACCGGCAAACGATGTCAGCGCGGTCCTGCCTTTCTTTGTGAAAAGGTTTCTCAGCGACAGGCCGAAGGATGTCAGGAACGACATCGAGGGCATTTTCTTTTTATGTGTTTCCGTTTTCTTTTTCTTTGCCTCTTCAAGTTCCTTCCTGGATTCTTCATCCGTGAGCGGCTGGCTGTCGTCGATGATTTTGCCGTCCAGCATCTTAACAATACGGGTGGAGTATCTCTCCGCCAGGACCGGATTGTGTGTGACCATGATGACGAGCCGGTCCCGCGATATTTCTTTCAGGATGTCCATCACCTGTTTGCTCGTTTCCGTATCCAGCGCGCCGGTCGGCTCATCTGCCATGATTATATCCGGGTTGTTGACGATGGCGCGGGCGATCGCAACGCGCTGCATCTGGCCTCCGGACAACTGGGCGGGCTTTTTCCTCAACTGGTCTCCCAGACCGACTTTCTCAAGCGCTTCTCTCGCCCGCTGGCGGCGTTCTTTTTTAGGTACGCCCGTGAGCGTCAGCGCGATCTCCACGTTTGACAGCACGGTCTGGTGCGGGATCAGGTTATAGCTCTGGAACACGAAACCGACAGAGTGGTTGCGGTAAGCGTCCCAGTCGCGGTCCTTGTATTCTTTGGTCGACCTCCCGTTGATAATAAGATCGCCTGAAGTATAACTGTCGAGGCCGCCGATGATGTTCAGCAGGGTAGTCTTGCCGCAGCCGGACGGCCCGAGTATGCATACGAATTCGCTGTTGCGGAACTGCAGGTCTATCCCTTTCAGTGCTTCTACATCTTCGCCTGCGGTATGGTAAGTTTTGGTGATGTTTTTCAGTTCAAGCATTCTCACTACTCCTTTACTGGTTATGGTGCATATTTTGCTGGTCAACGCCCGCTATCCGGCAAACATTGGCACTGTTCGATCTCAGTTCGGCGATCGCTTCCCGGAGGGCTGAAATATCGCTTTCAGTCATCCTGTCCGGCCTTGCCTTTATTATGAGTTTTTGCAGCCGGGCAATATCAGTTCTTATCCTTTTTTTCTCTTCCTTCGGTATCTCTTTTTTGGCCTTGTCAAGCGCGGCCTGGGCTGCAGCCAGGCACCTGTTCCCCTCTGCTTTGAGTTCTATCGTCTGGCGGCGGATACCATCCTGCGCCGCATATCGTTCGGCATCCCGTATCGCCTGTTCTATTTCTGCATCTGACATGCGCTCATTGCCGGTTATGGTGATCGATTGCTCCCTGCCGGTATCGAGGTCCCTTGCGGATACTTTCAGTATGCCGTTCGTATCTATATCAAAGGTAACTTCTATTTGCGGCACTCCTGCCGGAGCACGCTTTATTCCGTCAAGCCTGAATCTTCCGATACTCCTGTTATCCTTCGCCAATGGGCGCTCGCCCTGCAATACATTTATCTCGACGCTTCGCTGGTAATGCGCAACAGTGGTGAAAATATGGGAACAGCGCACCGGGAGCGTAGTGTTGCGTTCCACGAGCCTTGTGGCTACACCGCCGAACGTTTCAATGGAAAGGCTCAGCGGCGTGACGTCAAGCAGAAGGATATTGTCTTTCCCGTAAAGCATCAGTGACCCGCCGGAAAGCGTATCGGCCTGTATCGCTGCGCCAAGCGCGACACATTCGTCGGGGTTGATGCTCTTTGATGGAATTATCCCTGTCAGCGCCCTTACTTTTTCCTGTACGGCCGGGATCCTGGTCGAACCGCCGACTAGCAGCACTTTTGAAAGCTCCGACGCGGCAATGCCGGCGTCAGTCAGCGCATTTTGCACCGGAACGGCGGTGCGTTCGACCAGGTCACGCGTCAGTTCATTGAACTTTGCACGTGTAAGGGTATATTCAAAATTGACCGGGTTGCCCCGGTACTGTGTCAGGTAAGGGAGAGCGATATAGCTGGTTTCTGAAAAAGACAGCTCCTTTTTCGCCTGTTCAGCCGCCTCCTTTACCCTCTGCAGGGCGGCAAAATCACGTCTCACATCGACATGGTGCTCTTTTTGGATCACGTCTGCCAGGTGGCCGATGATCCGTTCGTCAAAGTCATCGCCGCCAAGGTGGTTGTCTCCGTTGGTTGCAAGGACCTCGATGACGCCTTCGCCGATCTCTATGATCGACACATCGAATGTGCCTCCGCCGAGATCAAAAACCATGATCTTCTGCGGAGTCCCATTGTCAAGTCCATATGCAAGCGCAGCACTGGTCGGTTCATTGATGATGCGCATCACATTCAGCCCGGCGATCTTACCTGCGTCCTTTGTAGCCTGCCTCTGGATATCGTTGAAATACGCCGGTACTGTGATTACGGCATCAGTTATTTTCTCGCCAAGGTAGGCTTCCGCATCGGCTTTCAGCTTGCGCAGTATCATTGAACTGATCTCCTGCGGAGAATACGGCTTCCCGTCGATCTCCTTTTTCCAGTCGGTGCCCATGTGGCGTTTGACTGACCTGATGGTCCTTTCGCTGTTTATTACAGCCTGACGCACCGCCTGGTCGCCGACGAGCCGTTCGCCGTCCTTCGTGAAGGCAACGACGCTCGGCGTCGTCCTGTTCCCGTTTTCATTGGGGATTATGACCGGTTTGCCGCCTTCCACCACTGCAACACAACTGTTTGTCGTGCCCAGGTCTATCCCTATAGATTTGCCCATTACCAGGATCCCTTTCCGCTAATGACTGTATAATAAGCTGTAAAACAGCATTTGAAGCAGCCAGAACAATGCGCGGGCAGCCATGATGCCTAAAATCAGTTTGCCTATGAAACTAAAAGGCGAATGGATGATCACCGTTTCGCCATATGTTGAACCGGCCCGGTTTTCGTTGGAGTATTCAGACAAAAGCTGCTTATATACCGGGTTCCCCGGGTCCATCCGGACAGCTTTCCATATGAGGTCCTGCGCCCTAACAGTGTCGCCTGTCCCATGATGTGCAACTGCGCTGACATAGTACCATCTGGCATTCCTGTACCGGCTGGTCATCCGAGACAGTATCATTATTGCATCGGAATAACGTCCGCTGTTCACCATATTTATGGCGTGTACCAGTTCTTCAGGATCGCCGCTTTGCGGACGGGGCGACGTGTCATACCGCCTTGCCCCGAAGCCGAAAAAGTCGCTGAAATCAAAGCCAAAATCGCTGTACCAGCCGCCCGCGCCCTGGTACCAGCCATATCCCTGGTTAGCGCCCTGTTGTCCGGCCTGTCCGTATCCGCCGTAGGGCGAACGATACTGCTGCCTTTTCTGTTCCTGTTCCTGCTTTGCCCTGTACTTCTCCGGATCCTGGAGCATGTCATATGCTTCGTTTATCTCGTTCATCTTCCTGGCGGCTTCCGGGTCATCCGGATGAAGGTCAGGGTGGTATTCCTTTGCCTTCTTCCTGTATGCCTTCTTAATTTCTTCCCGGGATGCTCCCGGCGATACGCCAAGGACCTTATAGGGGTCGATCATAATGTCTCCTCATCTGTCAGGTTTTTTTGCTGAATTCCCGGCCGCATTTAGGGCAACTGATGGATATCGTCTTTCCCCTGCCGGGTCTCCTGATACGGACGGCCGCCTTGCAGTACGGGCACCTGTAATATTTGTGCGTTTTCCTGTCACGCCACATGTTTCTCCGGAGCGAAAACCTCTGCGCGGCCCTGTATTTGAGTTCCAGGTATTTTTGTCTTTCCGCCTGCCGCCTGTATACGTTTCTGGAAAACGCCCTGTACCACGTCCAGATAAGCAAAATCAGCGCAAAGTAATACAGGATCCTCAAATACGGTATAAAAGCCAAAAACAGCAGGACAAGCCCAAGGATCGAAACGAACCGGGATAGCTCGTCATACCCGTAACGTCCGTACATGAACTGCTGCAGCCTGTATTTCAAATTGCCGAACCTATTCCTCATGACCACTTCTTCCTTCTGCCTTATTGCTGATCAGATTATACGGTCTTATTATAAACTGAAAATAAACAGGGGAAAGGACATATTATACGCATATGTCCGCTCCCCTATATGTCTGTACGGCGGTTATTTACCGTAAGTGGAAATCTCTGTTTTACGACAACAGTGACGGGATCGGCGGTTATCGGTAAAAAATATCCCAATCACCAGCAGGAACATACAGCCAGCAGGATTATTTCGGCAGCGACACCGTGAACACCGTTTTACGGTTTCCTGATGAAACCGTAACATCCCCGTTATGCAGTCTGACGATCTCTTTCACAACGGCAAGTCCGACTCCGTTGCCTTCGCCGGAATGGGACTCATCCGCCTGGTAAAACTTCTGGAAGATGCGTTCCCTCAGTTCCATCGGTATCTCGACACCTGTGTCGGATATGGAAACAAATATGTTCTTCTCAGTTTCAGTAATGGTGACCCGGACCGTGGATCCTTCGTCACCGAATTTGATCGCGTTATCTATCAAGTTGATCCACACCTGCTTCAGCATCTCCTCGTTGGCACGGATGGTGTGTTCGCCGAAATCGAGTTCCGGTGTGATGTTCTTTTTGGTCCACTTGTTTTCGAGGAGCAGGAAGCAGTTCCTTATCTGCTCGGACATGTTGAACTCCGTCACTCCGGTCAGGATCGTCTGGTTTTCGACCTTTGTCAGGTTCAGCACGTTTGTCGCCATGGCGGCAAGGCGCATGGACTCTTCCTCGATTATATCGATGTACTCCGCCTTTTGATCTTCGGTCAGGTTGCCGTGCTTCAGCAGTTTGGCAAATCCTGCGATGGAAACGATGGGAGTTTTGAACTCGTGGGAAAAGTTGTTTATAAAATCGGAACGGAGTATCTCCGTCCGTTCAAGCTCTTCTGCCAGGTTGTTGAAACTGCGGCTGATCTCTTTTGCCGTCGGATGCTTGCTCAAATACTTCCCGAAACTGAGGCGCGTTTTGAAGTCGCCGGAAGCAAGCCTGTTCATCGCATTGATGATCGCATTGACCGGTCTTAAGGGGATGCGGCTCGCAACGGCTGACAGGATCGATCCGATCATTACGCTTGCTATCATCATCCTGAATATCAGGTGATGGCCTCTTCGGCCCTGGCCGACAGGTTCCAGGATCCCCCTCTGGATCAGGTAGATTATGACTCCGCCGACCACGATCATCGTTACGACGAAAAAGCTGAATACGACACCTGAGAAAAGCAATGTCAATGCCAGGCGTTGTTTCCTCTGTTCAGGCTTCATACCTTTTTCACCGCCTTATACCCGAGTCCCCTGACCGACACGATCTCGAACTCTTCCCATCCCTCGAAACGCTTCCGCAGTCTCGCAATGTGGACGGTCACCGTCTCCCAGCCGGATTCGCTGTCGTTGCCCCAAATCTCGTCCATTAGCTGTATGCGGGTAAAAATCTTCCCGGGATAGGAAAGCAGCTTGAACAGAAGCATGAACTCCTTCTGCGGCAATTCCTGGACATCGCCGTTCTTTGTGACCGTAAGGCTGTCATAATCCAGAACCACATCGCCGATGACGATCTTTTTTTCGGTGGCGATCTGCGCGCGACGAAGGAGAGCCTTGATGCGCAGCAGCATTTCTTCAACGTCGATGGGTTTGGTGATATAATCGTCGGTCCCGACGATAAAGCCCTTGTGCCTGTCTTCCGGCAACTGCCTGGCGGATACCATCAGGATGGGCAGGTTGTTGTTCGATTCACGCAAAACCCGGGTAAATTCGTATCCGTCCATTTTCGGCATCATAATGTCAAGGACCGCCAGGTCGATGTGCTCCCTGTCCATTACTTCAAGCGCTTCTTCGCCGTTGGAAGCAGTGAAAACGGTGTAGTTTTCCGCTGTGAGTACCGCCTCCAGCAGCCGCCGCGTGTTTTTGTCATCATCGACGACCAGAATCCGAACCATCTGCATCTCCCCGAATCTGCCAAAAAGGTTCAAATAATTTCTGAAACTATTATAACACCTAATTTAAAGGAATTTTTCGGCTACAGAAAAAATCCTCACATCAGCGGTGTTTCAGGAATCGAAAGCCTCGTCATAACACCTTGCCCGCCAGCGGCTTCCATGGCATGCCCCATGTATCGATTAAACGCAAGGCAAAAGACGATCATTGAGATGATCTTGAAAACTCCAGCAGCTTATCCGCGATTTTCCTGCGCCTCGCTTTATCCTGCAGGGCCTTTCAATACTTCCTGGGCAAGATCCGGTTTTGGTTCAGTTTTCAGTTGTGAGTTTTCTTTTTTGGATAACTGCGCTTTCAAAGCATTAATTTCCTTTTGCGGCATACAAAATAAACCCCCGCCCACATACCGGCTCCCAGCAAGAAAAGCACAGCTTTGTTCATAACCCATAATGAGCTGCCAGGAGCCGCAAAACGTATAAAAGGGTAAAAACAGCCGATTACCGGAAGCCTGACCAGGTTTTCCATAAAAGCTGCCCGAAGTAATAAGCTCAAAAGCCAGGCAATACCGCACACGACAGCCGGTAAATGGGGCTGACGGCTTAAAAAGGAAACAAGCACGCCCAGCGTCGACAGGAAAAAAGACGTGCCGATATATACAATAAGCATTTCAATGGCTGAAGCATCCGGAAACAAAACACTGAAATGCAAAGTATACAAAGCATGCTGCCAGTGCCGAACACGGCAAAGTATCTGCAAATAACCCATTTAAACAATGATCCGGCATGAACTGCAATTACGTCGATCAAAGGATCAGATAACGTCTTGACCCATTCGCACACCATAATTGCAACAAAAAAAGGCAATAATACCTCAAATCCCAATACATCCCAGTCTACAAGGTCGCCGCCAATGACCGCGGCCAGGATGAATAATGACAGGACAGTCAGCATGATCAAAAACAAGTTGCTTCCCGCAATCTTCAGCTCATAGGAAAACTCCGAATTCACGCCGTCTCCCTCCAAATGCTTTTCCTGCATTTCAGAAGCAGGATTGCTCCTATGCCTGAACATATGAGGAAAGCCAGGTTCCATAACAGTCCGGCAGGTATGATTTGCTCAAACTGTTTATACGTATAGACCAGTTTCAGTATATCCTTTTGAAACAGGTATAATGACCGGATCATCCCGTTTTCTGTGTATATAAAATCGGTATTCATTAAAAAATATATGGAAAAAAGTACATAGAACATACGGATATCGATCACCGCGGGAAGTGCTACGGCACATGCCGAGACGAAGAAGCAGGCCGGTACGGCCATTGCAAAAAAGCCAACTGCATAAGGTACAGGGCTGAACGGACCAGGATTGTGCACAAGCTGGACCAGTGCATTAATTGCAAAATAGATCGCCATTGTAAAAAGCACAGTCACATAATTGCCAAGAACCTTTCCCCAAATATATTGCTTCTTGCTCAACGGGCTTGCCATAAACAGTTCCGATATCCCTTTTTTTCGGTCACCCCTTATCCGGTCGGACAAAAGGAACATAAAGCCAAACAGCATCAGAACACCCGCGTGTGCAAGTATCCTGCTGACTACATATCCCTGGTCGGTAAGGAAATCCAGGCGGTCCAGGTTTGCTTCAGACGGGAAATTGTCCAGCAGGGCAACTGCAAGTGCAAATGCAAATACAACCCAGAGCCGGACGCTTTTTATCTGCATGCTTATTTCGTATTTTAAAATAGTAGCAATGTTACGCATGCTCGTTCCCTCCCATACAATAAACATAGGCATCTTCAAGTGTTTCATGCACGGGAGCCTGCGGGAACCGGCCGTTTTCATCCATAATACGGACTGTTAAGCTTTTACTGCCGTAAGTGGTGGAAATGACGACTGCACGTTTCCGGAGATCCGCCAAATCTCTGTCGGAAGATAGCTCAACAACCTTGACCTTACCCCGGACGCGGTCAAGAAGCGAGTCGGAAGGTCCCTGGAAAAACAGGCGGCCTTTTCTCAGAACGGCAAGATGGCTACAAATCTGATGAACATCTTCAATGATATGTGTGGAGAGGATTACTGTCCGGTCATTTCCTGCAAACCGTGATAATATTCCGCGAAAACGTACACGTTCTTCCGGATCGAGTCCTGCCGTCGGTTCATCGACAATGACAATCCGCGGGTTGCCGACCAGCGCCTGCGCTATACCAACGCGGCGCTTCATTCCGCCGGAAAGCTGCCCGATTTTACGGTTTCTATATTCGGCCATCCCTACTTCATCCAGCTTGTTCAACGCCTCTTCAGCGTTTGTTACACCTTTGAGGCGAGCCATATAGGAAACGAACTCAAGGGCGGTCAGATTGGCATACATGCTCAGTTCCTGCGGCAGATATCCAATATTCCGGCGGACGGCTTCCCCCTCCTTTACAGTATCATGCCCCATAACGGTGATTGTACCGGAAGTGGGGCGAAGGATCGTCGCGATCATACGCATCAATGTAGTTTTTCCGGCTCCATTATGGCCCAGCAGCCCAAAAACTCCGGGGCCAATGGAAAATGTGACGTCCTCCAGGCCAACCACACCGTTTTTATATATTTTTGTGACATTATTTATATCAATGACGGGCATTCATCTCTCACTCCATTCCATACTACTGTTTTGATAAGCAGGATATGGGTAGAAAGTCCCTTTTGAAATGGAAAGCGAACACCACACTGTGACAATGAGCATCAGTACACAGGCAATGACAGCACTAATTCGGCGTACCCCTGCTGCGGGCAGGAACAGCTTTTCAAACCGTTGCTTCATTTCCCTGTAGGCCAGGATGCCTGCCGAGTCCCGCAGGGCCAAAGGCTTACGGCGGGACATTTCCATAAGTCTCATCAGCATGCGTGCATACCCGGCCTCGCTGCCTGAAGGCAACCTCTTTATAACATGCGCGTCACAATCCATTTCACATGATAAGGAAAAAGCGCGCTTTGCGATCCATATCACAGGGTTCATCCAGTGAATGCAGCAAAGTAAAGTAAACAACCTTTTTAACGGCAAGTGAAACCGTTTCACATGGATACATTCATGCAGCAGGACCATGAACAGCTCTTCCTCGCTTAACCTTGCAGTCACCTTTTGGGACAATACAACGGCAGGCCGTATGCAGGTCGCGACACATGCAGGCTCGTTCAGCGTTCCATAATAGACAACGGGGCTTTTCTTCAGACCTGCCTGCTTTGCGCAGACATCGAGCAATGCCAGTATATCCGGGTCAGTGCAACGGGTAAACTTCCGCACAGATAATTTAAGAATCAGCATTTTTAAGATCATGAACACGGCATAAGCAATCATGCCGGCAATCCATATCCTCGCGGCAATCCCGACTCCCGGCATAAAATCGTTTTCAGGATCAATCAGTTTAAGTCCCGGATACTTGACCGGAATCACAAGTAACAGCATCAATATTACGTAAAACGCATGGGGGAGCCTGATATTCCCGACTTGCCGCACAAACAGGAGCATAAGCCACGATATCGCGCTGACGCAGCTTATAAACAGCATTATGTAGAATATGTCCGCAATCATTGCTTTTTACTCCTTTCAAAGTCTTCCACCAGTTTCTTTAAGCGTTCAAACTCTTCCCGGGTAAGACTCCCGCTTTTCAGCACACCCATTACCATGCTGCTCAGTGAGCCGTCATATACGCGGTCGATAAAGCGCCTGGCCTGCACTAACTGGCAATCCTCCTCCTTTACGGCCGGATAGTATAAAAACCCTTTACCCTGTTTTTTTGTGGATACGGCGGATTTTTTTACAAGACGTGCCAGGAAAGTCTGGATCGTACTTATGCTCCAGCCGGTATACGAAAGTTTCTCGGCAATTTGCGGCAGCGTTTGAGGTGAATTTTCCCAAAGTACTTTTAAAACCAGCCATTCCGAATCTGTTATCGATATATCATCATTCATATATTACCTCCGTAACCAACATTTGCTATTATTATATAGTTTTGACCTACATTTGTCAATGAATATTTTGGATAATCACTATTAAGCAATACCATTAAGCAATACCTGCTTCTTTCGAATAGAGCTCCCAATATAGCGACTTTTTTTCAAGAAGCTCAATATGGGTACCGGATTCGGCCACCCTGCCCTCATTAAGAACATATATCCTATCGCAGTTTGATACGGTGGATAGTCTGTGTGCAATGATAAGGCGGCTTCTTCCCTTGAAAAAATCATTCAGCGTTTTTTGTATAATCATTTGCGAACTTGAGTCAAGAGCAGATGTAGCCTCATCAAAAATCAAAATTTCCGGATTCTTCAATAAGGCCCTGGCAATTGAAATCCTTTGTCTCTGTCCTGCGGAAAGTTTAAATCCTCTGTTCCCCACAATCGTATAGTATCCATGTGGAAGCGAGCATATGAAGTCGTGTGCATCGGCAGCTTTCGCAACTTCAATGACCTGCTCGTCAGATGCGCTTATGAAACCGTAACGTATATTCTCGAGTATCGTCCCGCTGAAAAGGAAAACATCCTGGCTGACAAAACCAATGTGGTTCCTTAAATCAGATATCCTGACCTTCCTAATGTCATAACCGTCAATGGTAATAATCCCTTCCTGATGTTCATAGAATCCAAGTAGCAGTTCTGCTATGGTGCTTTTGCCGACACCACTGGGTCCGACAATGCCGACAGATTCCCCCGGGTTAACTTCAAACGTAAGGTTTTGCAATACCTGGGCATCCGGTTGATAAGAAAATGAAACATTTTCAAACTTTATTTTGCCTTTTATCTGTTCTGGCAGTACCAACAAATAATTATTCGCAGGTTCAGGTTCAACATCAAGAAAATCAAATATACGATTCACGGCTGCCAAACCTGTTTGCATGCTTATATTCAACTGGGCTAATCTTCTTGAAGGTGAATAAAGCTGTCCCAGCAGCGTATAGAATGTGACCAGTTCTCCTATTGATAATGAATTAGTCTCAACCTGCATCACTCCATATAGAAGGACAAATATCGGCCCCATACTGGTAATTATACCTGTCACTTCCCTGGATAATGATGATTTAGCAATAATTCCAAGCATATTGTTGAACCATTGCTGAAGTTTACAGTTAAATTTATTAAACTGTTCATCCTCTGCAACAAAAGCCTTAGTTACCTTAATCCCGGATATCGATTCCTGTAAAGTTGCCGAAAGATCGGCCAGATTTTCCTGGTTTGCCATACTTAAAATTCTTATTCCCCTGCTGAGCGTCAGGACAAAAATATAGCCAAGTACAGATAAAACTGCTACTATAGCCAACTGCCAGTTTTTTATAATAAGAATCATCAATATGGTAATGAGTAAAATCGAATCCGTTATAATGCTTAACAAAGCTCCTGCCGTAACTGACTGGATCGCATTGACATCATTTAAAAACCGAGACATGATGACGCCTTCTTTTTCATCGTAAAAATATTTCACCGGCAAATATAACATATGCTGAAACATATCTTTTTTAATACAAGTAAGGACAGCGTTGTTCATATATCCGTACATGTAACTTCCCAAATATGAAATCACTGCCCTCAGCACAATAGCTGTAAGTATAATTAATATAGTAAACGATATCTTATTGAAGCTTATCCCGGATGTGATATTATCTACAACTACGCCAAAACCTATCGGTAAAAACATAGAAAGGATAGTAGCTATAACTGCGCTGACAAAAATCAGCAGCAGCGTAAGTTTATGAGGCCTGTAATACGAGATTAACTTTTTGATACGAGATTCACTGAGCAGCACATTTTCACTCCTCAGGCATTTTTGTTTTCATTAGCATCTGAACCCGATTTTGACCAACCTGGTATTTATGAAATATGATCCCGATATTGCGGGAGCAATGAATTATCGAAACTATCCATACATTGCCGCATATCATGAACAAACAGCCCAGCAGTAATGAAAAAATAAAAAGATCTATCATTTGTATATACCTGAATCTTCTCCTGAAGTGAGACAGTAGGAATAGTGCCGCAGTAATTATCATGGCTGCCCATGAATTTCCTAACAGAACTGCCATCTCGTCATAATAATTGCTGCCTGGAGGTGCAAGCAATCTATCTATTATTGTTTCATCATAATCTTTATCGCAAAACATGTAATTGATTTATATAAATTAGGTCACAAAGATAAGGATTATTTAGTTTCACAAAAGCGTAGCATAAATAGAAGTTGTATCGCTAATGACAATATCCAATGCACTCGGTGTAAGAATGTTTGCCCCTTGAGAATAACTCAATATGGAAGCTGAAATTATCACAATTGATCAAAAAATTACATGTCCATTTTGCTGCCGAAGTCGTATGTAATGAAGTCACCGTTTACAATATTGAAGTTCGGATACTTTCCATACTTCTTTTTCATCATTTCACACAGGTTTTCACCAAGCTCGATCGCATGGTAACCGCATCCGGTGTCCAATATGGGATCCGTTGCCTGCCCGGTCCCCGGCCCTATCTCCAGTACCGTCTTACCCGGACCTATTCCCGCATACTCTATCAGGTCGTCAAACAGTTCGGCGCAGTAGCGCGGCCTGTATTTATCGAACTGTTCGGGTATAGTGTCGAATATTTTCCTGAACTCCATGACATTTCGTTCCTTTCTGAAACAACCGAACTGCGGACATGCCCGTGTCCTAAATATAGTATAATGTTTTTGTATCCGGATTGATAGAATTTTTTGCCTTATTATGCAACCGATCCACTTTTTTGTTGTCTTTACTGGTGAAGCTTCAAAAAAATACAAGGGGTTTATTGAGATGGATGACGAAATGATACTCGATTTGTACTGGGCGCGCTCCGAATCGGCTATCAGCGAAACTGCAAACAAATACGGAAGCTATTGCACTAAAATAGCGGTCAACATCCTGCAAAACAGCGAAGACGCAGAAGAATGCGTAAATGATACATACCATAAAGCGTGGGACTCCATACCTCCGCAGCGCCCTGCAAACTTCCGCGCGTTTTTGGGCAGGATCACACGCAACCTTTCGCTCAACAGGTACAAGGAGCAGAGGACCCAAAAACGCGGCGGCGACAATATCACGCTGATATATTCCGAACTGGAGGAATGCATACCGTCAAACAGCAATGTCGAGACGGAATACGAATCGGGCCTTGTTGCCGGTGCAATAAACTCTTTCCTGCTGACGTTGGACAAAGAGAGCAGGATCGTATTCGTAAGGCGGTATTGGTATGCCGATCCCATACAGGCGATCGCCGAGCGTTTTGGAATGAGCGAGAGCAAGGTAAAATCCATGCTCTTCCGGACACGCAAAAAGCTCAGGGCCTACCTCGAAAATGAAGGAGTGATACTGTGAGATCCGAAAAACTGATGGACTATATCGGTCAGATAGATGACAGTTTCATTATAGAAGCAGACAGCCAGCCGGCAAATACCAAATCCGCAAGGCGGCCCCGGATCAAATGGGTGCCTGCCGCCATTGCCGCTGCCTGCCTTATCATTTCTTCAGCGTTTTTGCTTATCCTGATGCGGCCATCCGGACCGGTCGATTTGCCCGATCTGCCTAAGCTCACTGTGAACACAGATTTGGGGTCATTTGGCTTCGAGGGGTTAATGGCATATAACATAGACGAACTGCGGAATGGCAACCCGTGGACGGAAAACAACGACCTCGAAACCATGCCTGTGTTTGCCAATCCTCATGAATATGACAGTGCAGGTGCGCCGGTAAGCGGCCTGACGCCCGAAGAGATGCTTGCCGAGGCAGAAAAGATCGCTGATATTTTTGGTCTTGATGTAACATCGCTGTACACAGAGCCTGCTTTGGAAGAAATAGAGCAAATCATTCAAAAAATGGAGGCCATCGGCGCATCCGAAGAGGAAATAAGCCGAAATACAAGCATTTTTTATGCAGCTGCAAAATGTAATGGCGCGGAAATAAGGGTTGAAAAGGACGGACACGTTTATTTGTCACTGACTCCGGAAACGGCTCATCTTGCCGAAGAAATCGAAAAGCTCAGTGCTTATGAAAGCTTTGAAGTCTCTTTCGATATCAAATATAAAACAGAAGACGGCACCATGTACAGTACCGGTCTTCCATTACCTGCGGGATACAGTTTTACCTTCAGCAACACATCCAATGAACAGGCGTTGGAGATAACACAATACCTGTATTCAAAGTACGGCGCTTTTACGGGAATAACAACACCTGGTTTTGACGTTGCAGCAGATTATACATTCAGCGGGGTTTTGACACGTCCGCACACTTTCGTCTTCGAAAACGAGGGCACCCTTACGGACCGTATACTCAATTACAATTTCAGGAGGCTTTATTTCTACGCAACCGATTCAGGCGGACTTGGCGGGATATCGTATTACAATGCCGACCTGTCGAAGAAAATCGGCGATTATCCCATAATCACTGCGGAAGAAGCAAGAAGGCTCCTGCTTGAAGGTCATTATATAACATCCGTTCCGGAAGCATTGCCCGGCAAAAGGTACATTGCCCATGTTGAACTGATCTACCGCGCAGGCAGGCTTGATACGGTGTTTATGCCGTATTACAGGTTCCTGGTGGAATTGCCGTCGATGGAACTTGAGAACGGGCTGAAAACTTACGGTGCATTCTATGTCCCGGCTGTCCGGAGCGAGTACCTTGAAAATATGCCGGTATGGGACGGCAGTTTTAATTAGACCAGCGAATAAACCGCACGGCAAAAAACAGTCTCAAATGCTTTTATATTAGTACTTTTCTGCTGCAGCTGAACTTCCAGGTCGTCAGCGACGGTCCCGGTTATTGTCACAGCGGAGGAACGATTATGGGAGAGGCTTCAAAGGACACCTGGGGATTGGAAACGGTAAGTAATCTTGCAAACAATATCGGGAACTTATTGAATAATAAAAAATAATAAGAGTATATGGAAAGGTAAATTGAAATTTATCATATTGGATGCCGAAATGCTGCAGTTGCTCCAAAATATCAATAAAAGAATGCTTTCTGCAAATGAAAATAGATACGACAAGAGCCAGCCCTGATGGACTGGCTCTTGTCGTATCTATCCTGGTTATCAGATTTGGTGGAGCATAAGGGACTCGAACCCTCGACCCCCACACTGCCAGTGTGATGCGCTCCCAACTGCGCTAATGCCCCACGTTTCTTCAGGCGTATACTAATTTTAATATATCACGGCCCCAGTAGTCAAGGCATAATAACAGCCATTTTAGAATGTAATTTTCTGCCTGGACATGCGGTAAGTTGTAAAATTAATTGCCCAAACATGATAAAAAAGAAGTGACTCAAATCA